>Ga0247839_1000023_pt1 | contig 228097 bp, 192 predicted proteins | sample LaCruzMarch2015__6_FD_192405 | JGI IMG/M metagenome (GOLD analysis project Ga0247839, IMG submission 192405) | Freshwater microbial communities from meromictic Lake La Cruz, Castile-La Mancha, Spain - LaCruzMarch2015_16m | ecosystem: Environmental > Aquatic > Freshwater > Lake | place: Spain...
AAGATGCTGGAAGCGTTGAACCAGCTATACGGCATGCAGGTTGTTTAACGCGAGCTTGGGCTAAGGCACGGAGCCAGCGACCAAAGTGGACAAGGGGGCCGGTGCGGCTTGGCAATGTCGCGCAGTCTGGCCTTGGTCATAAACCCGGCCACCGCGCGATCTGCATGGTCGTCGGTCCGCACAGCGGACCCTACAGGTCACGGTGTTACCGCAGGGTCCGCTGTGCGGACCGTCCGCGGCCGGCCGGAACGATGATCAAAGCCCGCAGTCTAGTGGGTGCGAATCCCACCTGGATAGTCGCGAGCTTTGATCCTAGAAAGAGCAGTTCTCACACAGAGACACAAAGATCACAAAGATTTTCAATGCCATATGCTGGCCGAGGAAGTCGCCCGCGCGGTGACCGGCGTGATGCCTTCAATGAATTGTTTTTCTTTGTGTTCTCTGTGTCTTGGTGTGAGCAATTCCCGGATTTAAGTTGATCCCGGTATCGAGCCTTGCGGCGCGAATGGTAACGGGCGCGTCGATGCGTCCGCGCGAAAGCAGGCGAGGTGTAAAGGTAACGGGTGGAGCCGACCTTGAAGTCTTGAGCCCCGAAATGCCGTCGGCGTCGTAGGCGGCGACCCTATTCGAGTCCGTCTTGTACTCGCCGCGGTGTCGCTCGTCCTTAAAGGGGCCGGTTTTGGGTGGATAAGCGCAGCGCATCCACCATCCCAACCGGCTAAAGTGCCGAGCCAAGGCGACCCATCGAAAAGCCCTAACGCCGTGGCGGTACGTCGCTGACGCCCCAGTACGGGACCTTCGGACGATGCGACTCGCGATCGGTTGCGGTTGATCTCATCGGATGCAATACGATTTCGCTATTCGGCGTCCAGGGTTTGGCAAGAGGGTGAGGGCAACAGAGCGATGGCCGCCGCCATCCAGTGCGCCGTGTTGGTCTTGGACGGAGCAGATCTGGCCGGCCTTCCAGGCCGGTCAACGGACGCGCGGCGGCTTGGCCTGTTGCCGGGCTTTAGCCGCAGGTCTTCATACCGAACAGGGTGTAGGCCGGGCACCAGCTCATGGCGGCGGTGGCCAAGGGCACGATGCCGATCCAGCCCCAGACACCGATGGTGCCGGTGAAGGCCAGACCGATCAGGGCGATGCCGGCAACGGCGCGAATGGCACGGTCAGTGGTGCCGACGTTCTTGGTGATATTCATGGTGTCGATCTCTGCAAGTTGGTGAATGATTGCCCCGTTCCCTGGGCATGGTGCTCAGACTACAGGACGGTGCCGATGGTTTCAGTGACAAAATCACTGAGGCCCGCGGCTGAGCCGCTGCAGACCCGGGCGATCCAATACTTCCAAGGTCGAGCGCCCCAGCCGCACCAGGCCGGCTGACTCCAGCCGCTTCAAGTGCCGCGAGACGACCTCGCGTGCCGTACCCAGTTCGACGGCGATTTCCTGGTGGGTGGCCGCGATCGGCCCCGGGTCGGTGCGTGCCAGCAGGAAGTCGGCCAGTCGCCGCTCGATCGGCCGGAAGGCGAGTTCCTCCATGCGGGTGATCACCTCGGCGATGCGGCTGCCCAGGTTGGCGAAGACGAAGCGCCGGAAGGCCGGTGCCTCTTCCAGGGCGCGGTCGAAGACCGGCTTGGTCAGCGTCAGGACGCGGACCGCGGTCTCGGTGAAGCCCTCGGCCGGGTAGTTCTCGCCGGAGAGGATACAGCAGGTGGTGAGCACGCATGCGTGACCGGGCAGCACGCGGTACAGCACCGCCTCGCGGCCGCCCTCGCCGATGACCTGGATCCGCACGCTGCCGGACAGCACCAGCACATAGTTGTGACAGGGCGCGCCGACATGGAACATGGGTTGATCCGGCGGGATGTCGAGCCGCTGGGCTCCGTCGATCAGGGCGCGGGTGGCGGGGTCACCGGCCGCCAGGGCGGGGAACAACGGGTGCCAGGTGCTGTCGGTCACCACCGCCCGACCCCCGCGATTCGCTCCCCGAAGTGCTTCATGCCGGTTCGGGCTCCACTGGCCGCACTGCCGTCGGACCGGCCTGGAGTGCTTGTGCGACCCGTGCGACCCGCGCCGCGAGATCCGCGTCGCGCGGCGCCGGGCCGCACAGATACCAGGCACGCAGCAGATCGACCGCAGCGCGCAGGCTGTCGCCTTCGCCCTCGCTCATCCGCTCGGCGAGCCGACCGACCTGGAGCTTGAGCCGTTCCTGGGCCAAGGCGGGGGGCGAGTCCACCCCGGCGGCGACCTCGAGCTCCAGGCCCAGCCGTTCCCGCCGGGCCCGGTTGAGTTCGGCTTGCGCTTGCAGTTCGGTGCGCCGTGCCGGATCGGCCGCCGCCGCCAGGGCGGCGTGCCGGCGGGCGTCCAGGGCCGCCTGTTGATGTCGGTCGGGTAGTTCCGGCAGGGTGGACCAGGTCGGCTCAAGGTCCGCGACCGGTGTGGCCGCACCCGCCGGGTCGAGTACGGCCTGTTCCAGGGCCTCGCACAGCGCGGCCCGTTGGGCGAGCAGGTCCATGGCCGTGCGTTGCGCCGCCGCCTCGATCTCGGCACGGCGTTGGGCGATCTGGTCGCGCACCTGCTGCCAGCGGCGATTGACGGCCGCGGCCGCCTGGCGCGGCAGCGGGGCGGATTCCCCGTCGCGCCAGCGTTGTTCGAAGTCGCGCAGTCCCGCCGCCAACCGGCGCGGGTCGGCCTCGACCGCCGCGAAAGCAAGGGCCTCCGCACAGAGCGCCTCGCGGGCGGCCAGGTTCTCCGCCAGCTCGCTGCGCTGCGCCTGGTGCTGGGCCGAACGGCGCTCGAACACCGCATCGCAGGCGGCGCGGAACTCCTGCCACAGGCGATTCTCATCGCGTTGGCGGGCCGGGACCGTGGTCTGCCACTGGCGCTGGATGGTCTTGGTCTCCTCGATGGCGGTGTCCAGGTCGGCCATCTCCGCCAAGTCCTGCACGCGCTTGATCAGGCCCTGCTTGAACGTCTGGTTGCGCTCGCGTTCCTCCTCGATGCGCTGGTCCAGCATCCGGATGGCACGATGGAAGCGGCGCTCCAGCCGGTGCCGCGCGCGCGCCTCGCAGGGGCCGATCAGCGACCAGGCCTGACGCAGTTCGCGCTCCGCGTGCAGGACGCGCTTCCAATCCACGCGCTCCCAGTCGACCTGGGCCAGGAAGTCGTCGAGTTGTTGGCAGACCTGTTCGCGCGCGGCCCGATTGGCTGCCTGCTCCGCCGCCTGGGCCTCGATGACGGGACGCACGCGCGCGTGCACGGCCGTGCTGGCCTCTTGGAAGCGCTCCCATAAGGTCTGGTTTCCGGGTGAGCCGGACTGGTCCAGTTCTTTCCAGTCCGTTTGCAGGACGTGCAGCCGTTCGGCGACGGCTTCCAGCGGCAGGTCCTGGTCGCGCAGGGCGATCATGGCCGCGCACAGGGCCTCGCGGTGCTGATCCGCGCCCCAGCGGCGCCAGTGTTGCAGGTCGCGGACCCGTGGGCTCAGGGTGCGCAGGCGCGCGGCTGATGCCGCGGTGGCTTCCTTGGGCAGGCCGCTGGACTGGATGAGATCCAGTGCGGCTTGCAGGCTCTGGTGCAGGGGATCGGCCTTCTTGAGTTCCCCGGCCTCGATCAGGGCCTCGAGCGCGTCGATGCGGGCGGGGAATTCAGCCAGGCGTTGGCGTGCGTGGCGCTGCTGGGTCTGGAGCCGGTTCTCCAGGCGGCTCGCCAGATCATTGAAGGCGGCCGTTTCGGCGGCGGCCAGGTCCGCGGGCAGCCCCTCGCACAGGGCGCGGCCTTGCTCGATCAGGGTGCGGGTTTGCACCAGGTCGAGCAGCCGGGCGTCCTGCACGAGCCGCTCGGCCTTGGTCAGGGTGCCGCGCAGCCGCTCGCGCTGTTTGCGCAGCCGCAGTTGGGACTGCTCGATTGCCTCGGCGGCCTGCAGTTCTTGGTTGAACCGCCGGTCGAATCCCGCCTGCTCGCCGTCGGGTAGGGCCTCCACACTTGCCCAGGCGACCGTCAGGCGTTCCCGCGCCGCGCCGATCTGGTCATCGGCGGCGAGCGCCGCGAGCTGTGCTGCCTCGGTAATCAGTGCCTCGCGCCGGGCGCGCAGCGCGACCCGTGCCTCCTGTGCCGCGAGTTGGGCGGCGTTGGCGGCGCGATAGCTGTCGAAGGCCGCGATGAAGCGCTCACGGGCGGCGGTATAACGGGCGCCGTCGGCGGGGTCCGCCTGGGGCGCGAGCTCGGCCCACTGGCGATCCAGGTGCTCCAGCAAGGCGCGGTCCGCCGTCCACTGCTGTAGGTGGCCCAGCCGTTCGGCTCGCTCGCACAGCTCGGTGCATAAGGCGCGGATCCGCTTGGGTTCCTCCTCGCGCGCGGTGATCCGGCGAAGTTTCTCACGGGCGGTGCGGTACACCGCCTTGTCCTTCTTGCCGATGGCTCGCGCCACCTGTTCCAGCGCCTGCCGGTCCTCGATCCGGGCGACGGCCGCGCCGCGATTGCCGGCCGCGGTGTCGCGCAGGGCGCAGTCCGCGAGCACACCCGGCGTACCGACCCGGTCGATGGCGGCGCGCCGCACCTCGGGCTCCTTTCCGTCGCGGGCCAAATAGTCCAGGAGCCGCGGGTCCGCGATCAGGGCGACATCCGCGAGTCGGTCGGCCAGTGACAACTCGGCCTGATCGGCGCCGCTCAACAGGTTGCGGTAACGTACCGCGGCGAGTTCACGCACGCCGACGTCGTCGTCCTGGGCGAGAATGTCGCGCAGATGCTGGAGGCTCGCCAGGCGCCGGACCGCGTCGAGGCGAACGGCGCGGTCACCATGGCCGCGCACAAGCTCCAGGAGATCTTCCGGGCTCGTCTTTTTTTCCGCAGCCGGGCGGTGTTTTTTCAGAAAGCGATCGAAAAACATCTGCAATCAATCCGCGTGTCTTCCCGTGACCGGTCATTGTACCCGAGCGGCCACACGACGTTAGGGTCACCCGCAAGATAAATAGACGGGATCAACCGGATTTCGCGAGATTTGCAGGTGCAGTAGTTGCCGGGTAGCATTCGCCGATCGTGTTGATCCGCAAGCCTCCATCGATGCCCTCGATCCGCTCCCCGCGACGCCTGTGGCTCGCCGAGTTGGTCATGGCGCTGGGTGTCGCGCTGGGCGTCGCTGCGACCTTGTTTCACCGATCGCAGATGCAGCATCTGCGGGAAGTGGTCAACCGTGACCTCGCCACCATCGGCGCCTTGACCGCCCAGCGGATCGTCATCTGGCGTGCCGAACGGATCGCCGACGCCGGGGTGCTGACTGACAGCGTGCTCCTGAGCGACGCCGTTGCCCGCTGGCGTGCGGCGCCGGATGAAGTCGTTACTCAATCGCTGCTGACTCACTTGCAGGGGCTGCAGCGACGTTACGGCTATCAGGATGTGGTGCTGCGCGACCCGGACGGACGGGTCGAGTTGAACCTGACCGGTGCCGATTGCCCTGACCAGGGTGCGGATCGTGACACGCTGGCGTTGGCGCTGCGCGTCCGGCAGCCGGTGCTGACCGACTTGCACAGCAGTCCGGAGTGTCCGTTCCCGCACTTGCGTGTGATCGCCCCCTTGTTCGCGGATGCGGGCTGGGATGCCCAGCCGCTCGGGGCGATCGAGTTGCGCATCGATGCCCGCGAGTCACTCTATCCGCTGCTGAGCGGTTGGCCGATGCCCAGTGTCAGCGCGGAAAGCCTGCTGGTCCGTCGCGACGGTGACGACGTGCTGGCACTGAGTCCATTTCGGCACCAGACCGGCGCCGCGCTCGTGCGGCGCGTACCGCTCACGCGCACCGAGTTACCGGCGGTCAGGGCGGTGCGCGGCGCGACGGGCACCTTCGTGGGTCTGGATTACCGAGGGGTCGCGGTTGTCGCGGCGGTGCAACCCGTGCCGGAGTCGACTTGGTTTCTGATCTCCAAGATGGACAGTGCCTAGGCCTTCGCTGCCGGTCGGCAGCGTGCCAACCTGACCTTGACGCTGCTGCTGAGCGGACTGGGCGCGCTCATCCTGATCGCTTTGGGACTCTGGCAGCGCCAGGAGAAGGCGCGTTACCGCGCCGCCGCACAAGCGTCGTCGGCCGAGATCGCATTCCGCCGCGTGCGTGAACAGGAAATCGAGCGTCTCAGCCGTCTGTATGCGGCACTCGGCCAAGTGAATCAAACACTCTTGCTCAGCACGACGCGCGTTCAGCTTTTTTCATCGATCTGTTCGATCCTGGTCGATACCAGTCAGTTCGCCATGGCCTGGGTTGGCTGGATCGATGCGCCGACGCACCGCATCGTGCCGGTGGCGTCCCATGGTGATGAGACGGGTTATCTGGATAGCATCAGTGTGTACGCGGACGACCGCCCGGAAGGCCGGGGTCCGACCGGCACGGCGACCCGTGAGGATCGCGTCATTGTTTGTGCCGATCTTCTCGCCAATGCGAGCACCTTGCCCTGGCAGCAGGCGGGCCGGCGGGCGGGTTGGGCGGCCTCGGTCAGCCTGCCGATCCACTCCGCCGGAGCGGTCGGCGGCGCCTTGACGCTGTATGCCCGGCAGCCGGGGATGTTCGGCGACAAGGAGGTCGCCTTGCTGGAGCAGGCCGCCGCGAATCTGTCGTTCGCCCTGGATGCGCTCGATCGGGAGCAGCAGCGCCGGCAGGCGCAACGGGCGCTGCAAGAGGCCTCCGACCGTTATACGAGGATGCTCGACACGACGCGCGACGGCTTCTGGTTGGTCGATATCGCCTCGGGACGGCTCCTGGATGTCAATGCGGCGGCCGTGCGGATGAGCGGCTACTCACGCGATGAATTGCTCGCAATGCGTATTACCGACCTGGATGTCACGCATGACTCCGATGCTGTGGACACGCATAACGCGCGCATCTTCGTACAAGGTTTCGATCGGTTTGAAACGCAGCACCGCACCCGTGACGGCCGCATCATCGATGTGGAGGTCAGCACCACACCCGATGCGCAGTCCCGAACCTTCCTGGCCTTCCTGCGCGACATCACGCAGCCCAAACAGGCCGCGCGCGAAATCCGGTTACTCAATGCCGAACTGGAGACGCGAGTCGCGCTGCGGACCGCCGAATTGGCCGCGACCAACGAGGAATTGCGCGCGATTTTCGATTCGGCGAGCGTTGGGATCGTGCTGACGCGTGATCGCATCATCATCCGCTGCAACCGCAGACTGGAAGAACTCTTTGGTTGTGCAGCCGGCGCGCTCGAGGGGTCGCCGACCCGCATCTGGTATCCGGATGAGGCGAGCTATCTCGCGGTTGGCAAGGAGATCTACGGGCAGTTGGCGCAGGGGGAGATGCACATTGGGGAGGTCCGGTTCGTCAAACAGGACGGTACCCTGTTCTGGGCACGGTTGCGGGGACGCAAGCTCAATCACGACGATCCCACGACGACCGCGCTGGCGATCATTGAAGACATTAGCGCCGAACGCGAGGCCTATGAGCGCCTGCGTCAAGCCAAAGAGGCCGCGGAAGTGGCGACGCGCGCCAAGTCCCAGTTCCTGGCTAATATGAGCCATGAAATCCGCACCCCGATGAACGCCATCATCGGCTTGACGCATTTGTTGCAGACCATGGACCCCGATCCGGCCCAGCGGGAAAAACTGGGGAAGATCACCAACGCCTCCAGGCACCTGCTGCAGATCATCGATGACATTCTGGATCTCGCCAAGATTGAAGAACAGCGGCTGGTCCTGGAAGAGACCGCGGTCGATCTGGAGGCCGTGATCCGGGACGTTTGCGCCCTGGTGGGCGAGAAAGCCTTTGCCCGCCGGTTGGAACTGGTCGTGGATTTGGACCCGGCCGTGGCCGGGGCACCACCGCTGCGCGGCGACCCCACCCGCCTGGCCCAGGTGCTGCTGAACTTCCTGGGGAATGCGGTGAAATTCACCGAGCGGGGCGCGATCCAGTTGCGGGTGCGGATGATGGACGATGGCCCCACGGATTGCGTGTTCCGCTTCGAGGTCCAGGATACCGGCATCGGGATCGCCCCCGAACATCTCGAGCGTCTGTTCGAGGCGTTCGAGCAGGCCGATACGTCCATCACGCGCCGTTTCGGCGGCACCGGCCTGGGGCTGACCATCAACCGTCGGCTGGCCCGGTTGATGGGCGGCGAGGTGGGCGTTGACAGCCAACTCGGCGTGGGCAGTACCTTCTGGTTCACTGCCCGGCTGGGCAAGATGGCCGGGGCGATTCATCATCCGCTGCGTCCAGCCGCGAACGGCGCGTATTCTGTCCCTGGACTACGATAACTCTGATGATGCGTCTGATGATGATGCGCAAGCGCCCGCTGATCGGCGCCCGGCAGGCCAAGCGGCACCTGTCAACGCCGCGGGCGCGCCGGTCAATGAAGGCGCGGCGGCGACCGCGGACGCCCTCACCGCCGGTCCGGTCGGGGTGTTCGATCTCACGCGGGCACGCGGTAATTTTGGTGATGTCAGGGTCTATCATCGGTTGCTGCGGCGGTTCGCCGACTCGTACTGCACGGCGGGTCATGCATTGCGTGACCTGATCGCCCGCGGCGATTGGACCGCGGGCGCCGGTCTGGCGCACAAGCTGAAGGGTGCCGCGGGGACCCTGGCGCTGAGCGAGGTGGCGCGCCGCGCCGCGCTGATCGAGCAGGCCTTCAAGTCGGAGCGCGCGTCCGCTGAGGATTGGGCCGGACTCCAGGACGCGCTGGACGCCGCGGTTGACGCGATCAGGGGGGTCGTCGGTGACCCTGCCGAGGTCGCCGCCCCGCCCCTTCCTGCCGTGATCGATGTCGACGCGGTCAGTCGATTATTGCAGGCTTTGTTGCGGGCGCTCGATACCGACAGCCCGGATCCGGCCGAATCCAGTCTCGCCGAGTTGACCAAGGTTCTGCCAAGCGATCAGTTGCGTAGCGTGCGCGCGTGCGTCGACGGCTTCGACTTCCGCGCCGCGGAGGTCGAGGTGTTGCGGGTGGCGCACGCACTGGGGATTCCTCTTACTCCGCTGGAGCGTCACAATGTCGATTAGACCCATCCTCTGTGTGGATGACGAGCCCGCCAATCTGGCCTTATTGCGCGAAACCCTGAAAGACACCTATACGCTGGTGTTTGCGCGCAGCGGAGCGGATTGCCTTGCGGCGGTTGCGAAACACCAGCCCGCGCTGATCCTACTCGACGTGCAATTGCCGGACCTGGACGGCTATACCGTGTGCCGCCTGCTCAAGGCGACGGCCGCGACCGCGGACATCCCGGTGATCTTCGTCACGGGCCAGGCACGGGAGGTCGATGAACAGGCTGGTTTCGATGCCGGCGGCATTGATTACATCACCAAACCAGTCCGTCCGTCGATTGTCAAGGCGCGGGTCCGGGCGCATCTCTCACTGGTTCACGCGAGTCGACTCGAAGAAGCGTATCGTGATGCCGTCTATATGCTCGGTGCCGCCGGCCATTTCAATGATTCCGATACGGGTGTGCACATTTGGCGAATGGCTGCCTATAGCCGCGCGCTGGCCAGGGCCGCGGGCTGGGAACCGGAGCGCTGTGATCTGCTCGAGATGGCCGCGCCAATGCACGATACGGGCAAAATCGGTATTCCCGCGGCGATTCTGAAGAAGCCGGGAAAACTGGATGCCGAGGAATGGGACATCATGAAAACCCATACCCTGATCGGTCACCAGATCCTGAGTCGCAGCCACGCACCGGTTTTTCAATTGGCCGCCGAGGTGGCGCTCGGTCATCACGAGCGCTGGGACGGCGGTGGTTATCCGCAGGGTCTGATCGGCAATGAAACTCCCGAGTCGGCCCGCATCGTCGCCTTGGCGGACGTATTCGATGCCTTGTCGATGAAGCGCGCCTACAAGGAAAGTTGGCCCATCGAACAGATCGTTGCCAACCTAACAGCAGGCGCCGGGCACCATTTCGACCCGCGGTTGGCGCGCCTATTCATTGATATCCTGCCGGAAATCCTCACCCTGCGGAACCAATGGGAGGAACGGGACGGCGACGTCCTCGCCTGGTCCCAACACCTGCCCGCCTGACGATCGAGCGACTGCCCGGCCGAGCCCGTCGTTGCGGGAGTGCGTCGTGTCGCGGCGCTGATGACTTGTTATTAGTCGCTTGCGAGACATCTGAAATCATCTGCGCAGCTTTGTTGCGTAACTTCATGATATTAAGTTGGCGCAGCCACCAGGCGATCTGCTGCGCAACGATGCCACTGGGCCCGCGGAACGCGTGAATCTGACACAAATGAAATGAATTTTGACACGGTGCCGGTTTTGGGTTAAACCATTACCCATAGCGGAGCATTGCGTTCAGCGGACCGAAACGGGAATGATGCAATGCAGCAATTTTCTGGTAATGGTGCAATGCAGCAATCGGCGATAATGCTGCAATGCACAACCCGCTGCGATGGTATCATGCAGCAAGCAAGTGGAATTGATGCAATGCAGCAATCGTCCGACATCGCTGCATTGCCGTCATTCAACTGACCCGCATCGGGGTTTGATCTTAGGGAATACCCGTAGATGCGGACAGGCGGCACGAAGCCAACGAGGGTCGGATACGACACGTTACCGAAGGTTTTCTACTTCCCGTGGCGCTTGTCAACTAACAACGAAGAGGACAATTCATGTACACCTTAGATGGCTACCGTAGCACCCACTCGGAGTTGCGCCAGACGATCGACGACCTGCGCTCGATCCTCACGATGGAGCAACTGCGGATACGCCCGAACGCTAAGACCGCATATGAGTTGTTGTGCGACCTGGGCGAGCGCGTGCGCAGACACCTGGCCGAAGAGGATCGCGGGATCTACCCCAGCCTGCTGATCCACGACGACCCGAAGGTCAAGTCCATCGCCTGGGGGTTCATCAGCGGTGAGCGGCCGTTGCGCCAGACCTTTGACGACTACTACACCCGCTGGCTGAAGACCTGCGATTTCAATTTCAGCAGCGAGTTCCTGGCCGAGACCCACGAGGTGTTCGACCTGGTGGCGCAACGGATCGATAGCGAAGAGCGGGTCCTCTTCCCCAAGCTCGTCGAAATCGGCATGTTCAACGACGTGCGCGCGTAGCTCAGGCTTCACCCGGACCGCGGACCTTGTTCAGCAAGGATGGCCGCCACCGCGGCCGGTTCGTTCGGCAGTGACACCCCGGCCGCTGCTGCCAGCAGCATCAGCACGGCAGTGAACGGGCTGTCGGCTGTGGCCGAGGGTTCGGTTTCCAGACACTGCTCGTAAATTTTCGCCAGCCGACGCACGAAGCGGCGACCGATGTCGGTGATGATCGGCGCTGACCGCGGCGACGGCAACTGCGGCGAGACCGGTGTGGAGTGGGCGGGCAGCAGCGCGACGGCGACACTTATCCGCTCCAGTTCCTCGCGCAGCGCGTCAAAATAACCATCATCATAGGTGCGCTGGAAGCGGTCGCACGCACGCATTGCGGTGCCGATCGCTTCCCGCTCGGTGTCATTCAGTCCGCGCAGTTGCGCTGCCAGGGTGTCCGCGGCCGCGACAATCTCCTCCCAGCTCGGATTTGGCCGGGCTTGCGCAGGCGGCGGTTCGATGGTGGCTGGGGGTGGTGCTGCCTCCGGCTCCGACCTCCGCGCGGCCTGACGGAACTTGGCTAGGTCATAGGCAATCGCGGAAACGAAGAGCGCATGGCTCTCGGCATCGCCGACTGCCGCCGCGCTCAAGGGCGCGAGCAACGCCTCGCGTTGTTCGTCGCTCAGACGGTAAGGTTCCAGGAAACGCGCTTTCGGTGGACGCGGCGCGGCAGCCTCGTCCGGGGGACCCGACGGCGGCGCATGGGCGCGAACCCATTGCCCGCGCCGGTCCCCAGTTTTCGCTTTGGCAGGACCCTCGGTGGTTGCTTTGCGCACTCAGAACGCCGCATCCCACCGTCCGCCGCCCCGGCTGGCGGTTCCGACGAACGGGTTGGTTCGGCGCTCCTGCCCGAAGGTCGACATGGGCCCATGTCCGGGGATGAAGCGTATCTCATCCCCCAAGGGAAAGAGCCGTTCAGTAATCGACCTGATCAGGTCCCGGTGGTTCCCGCGCGGGAAGTCGGTGCGTCCGATCGACCCCTGAAAGAGCACATCCCCGACCTGCGCAAGGCCGCCGGCGGCGTGATGGAAGACCACATGGCCGGGGGTATGCCCTGGGCAATGCAGGACATCCAGGGTCGCCTCGCCGACCGTGACGGTGTCGCCCTGCGTCAACCACTGGTCCGGTTCAAAGGCCCGGACCGGCGGCATCCCGAACATCTCACATTGTTCGCGCAGTCCGTGGATCAGGAAGGCGTCGTCGCGATGGGGGCCGGTGATCGGCAGCGCGAGCTCGGCGGCCAGGTCCCCGGCGGCGCCGACATGGTCCAAATGTCCATGGGTCAACAGGATGCGCTCAGGCGTGAGTTGCAGTTCCTCGATCAGCGCCAGGATGCGCGCGGCCTCCCCGCCGGGGTCGATGATCGCCGCGCGGCGCGTGTGTTCGCACCAGATCAGCGTGCAGTTCTGCTGGAAGGGGGTGACGGGGAGGATGCGGAAGTCCATATCAGCCGCGCAAGAAGGTGTAGAGCCGGTCCTTGAGGGCCAGACGCTCTTTTTTCAGTTCTTCAATGGTCTCATCGGCGACCGGGATGCCGAGTTCCTCGAGTTGGCGCACCCGGGCGTCGAGGTCATCGTAGTCGGTCATCAGATGTTCGAAGACCGGGTTGGCAGTGCGCATACTCGCAATTTTGCCCGTCAACTCCGGAAATTCGTGCAGCAGGTCATGGGGTTCACCAAGCATTTGATCCGTGCCTCTTCACGTGGATGGCCGCCGCAAAATACGGCGGTGAGCTCCTAGTTTACCGCAGGGTGACGCGGCGGAAATACCTTGGTCACAAAGAACCCGGTAAGCAGGCCGCCGCGGGATCACTTGGCGCTCGCGTCCATCTGTTTGACGACCTCGTCGGTGATGTCGGCCGCCTTATCCATATAGATGATCCCTTGAAGGCTGCGTTCCACGACCATGCCGATCTTTTTCTGTTTGGCGACGACCTCCACGGCCTTCTGGGCCGAGATCAAGACCTCACGGCCCCGCTCTTGCTGGGCTTTCAGCAATTCCTGCTGGAAGGGCGCGGCCGTCTTTTCAAAGGCCTCAATGCGCTTCTTGAGTTCCGCCTCTTTTTTGGCAAGTTGATCCTTGCTCATGAGCGCGGCCTCCCGCGCCAAACCAGCCTGGAGTTGCTTGATGGCCTGCTCTTCCTCACCGAGCGGCTTGGCCTTGGGCTCGAACTCCTTGCGCAGTTGCTCCTGAACCTTGCTCCCCAGCTTGCTTTTTTCGATGACCTGCTGCATGTCGACAAAGCTGACATCGGTGGCCTCGGCAGCGGCCAGCGGTAGGAAAAAGAGAAAGAAAGACAATATGATACGGTTTTTTAACATGGCGCGGGTTCCGGGTTGTTGCGGGTCGGTCGGGATGCCGAGGATGACGGGTTGCTGCGAACAGGTTGCGAGGATGCTGCTTGCGCTGGATTCTAACAGGATGTAGGAAGTGACCGGATGCCCGCGTTGGTGTGCACCCGGGGTGTCGGCCCGGCAGACCGCGGCAGCGGCCGCGCCTTGCGCTTCGCGCCGCGCTATTGGATGCTTTACATCTTCGGGGCCGCGCCGGCCTCCTTCAGTGAGTGGTGGCATCGTGGGTAACTCGCTTCAGGAACAGTTGCTGAAGGCCGGTCTGGTCAGTGAGCAGCGGATCAAAGACGTGCGCACGGATAAGCGCAAGACGGTCAAGCAGACCGGCAAACGCACCCCGCCCGCCGAGGACCCGGTGCGCCAGGCGGCCGAGCGGGCCCGGGCCGACAAGGCGGCCAAGGACCGCGAGCTCAATCGCCAGCGCCAAGACGAGGCGCAGCGGCGCGCCCGCGAGAACGAGACGCGCCAACTGATCCATACCCACCGAGTGGTGCGCGAGGGCGGCGATGTGGCCTACCACTTCACCGATGGGACCAGTCTGAAGCGTCTCTATGTGAACAAAGACCTGCACGCCCGGCTGGTGGATGGGCGCCTGGCGGTGGTGCGTCAGGACGCCTTCTACGAGCTGGTGCCGGCGGAGATCGCCGTGCGCGTGCGTGAACGCGATGCCAGCCTGGTGCTGGTGCACAATCAGCCGGCGAAGCAGCCCGAGGCGGATGATCCTTATGCCGATTTTCAGGTGCCCGATGATCTGATGTGGTGATTCGGCTTAGGCGCGGCGCCCCGGCGACGCGCGCGACAGACCATGAAGCTGATCGACACTCACTGCCATCTGGATGTCGCCGAGTTCGACCCGGATCGGGCGGCCGTGCTCGCCCGGACCCGCGCCGCCGGTGTGACCGGACTGGTGATCCCGGCCATCCATCGCGCCGGTTGGCCGGGGCTGCTGGCCTTGTGCGCCACGGCGGCGGATCTCTATCCGGCGCTGGGGCTGCACCCGGTCTATCTGGATCAGCATCAGGACGCCGATCCGGCGGCACTGGAGCGGGCAATTGCCGATGCCCGCCCAACGGCTATCGGTGAGATCGGGCTCGATTATTTCGTCAGGGATCTGGATCGCGACCGCCAGCAGGCGCTGTTCGAGGCCCAGCTCGCGATTGCCCGCGCGGCCAACCTGCCGGTGCTGCTGCATGTGCGCAAGGCGCATGAGCAGGTGCTGGCGGCCCTCAAGCGCATCCCGGTGTGCGGCGGAATCGTCCATGCCTTCAGCGGCGGGAGCGAAGAGGCGCGCCGTTATCGCGACCTGGGGTTCGCGCTCGGCTTCGGCGGGATGCTGACCTTTGAGCGGTCCACCAAGCTCCGGGCCAGGGCCGCGGCCCTACCGGTCACGTCCATCGTGCTGGAGACCGACGCTCCGGACTTGACCGTTGCCGCCCATCAGGGGCAACGCAACAGCCCGGAATACCTGCCGGACGTGCTGGCGGCCTTGGCGCAGGTGCGCGGTGAGGACCCGCTGCGGTTGGCGGAACAGACCACCGCGAATGCCGCCGCCGTGCTGCGCCTGCCCGTTGACTGACCCAAACATGCACACTCAGCTGCCTAATGAATCAAGTGATCCTTCCATGACGGACATCCTGCTCGAAGTCGAGCGCCTCACCACCGATATCGGACCCGGCGACCCTCCGGCACGGGTGGTCGACGGGCTGGATCTGACTCTGCGCGAGGGTGAGACCTTCGCCCTGCTCGGCGAATCCGGCTGCGGCAAGTCCATGACCGCGCTCTCGCTGATGCGTCTGCTGCCGGCGGGCGGGCGGATCAGCGCGGGATCGGTGCGGCTGGCCGGCACCGACCTCCTGCGTCTGAGCGAGGCGCAGATGCGCGGCGTGCGCGGTGGGCGCATGGCGATGATCTTCCAGGAGCCCCAGACCTCGCTGAACCCGGTACTGACGATCGGCGAGCAGATCGGCGAGGCGGTGCGCGTCCACGAGGGCCGGCCAGCCCGCCTGATGGAGGAGCGGGTGCTGGAACTGCTCGACGCGGTGGGCATTCCCGACCCGGCGCGGCGCATCGGCGAGTATCCCCACCAACTCTCCGGCGGCATGAAACAGCGGGTCATGATCGCCATGGCCCTGGCCGGTGATCCGGAACTGCTGATTGCCGACGAGCCCACGACGGCGCTCGACGTGACCATCCAGGCCCAGGTGCTGCGGCTGCTCAAAGAACTGCAGCAGAGCACCGAGATGGCCGTGCTGCTGATTACCCACGATCTGGGCGTGGTCGCCGAGACCGCCGATCGGCTGGCGGTCATGTATGCCGGTCAGATCGTCGAGACCGCGAGCGTCTGCGAGTTCTTCGCCGCCCCCGCCCACCCCTACAGCCGCCGACTGATGGACAGCCTGCCCAGCGCCGACAAGCGTGAGGCCAGGCTCGCCGTGATTCCCGGCCGGGTGCCGCCGCTCGATCAGACCTTCGTCGGCTGCCGGTTTGCCGACCGGTGCGCCGATGTGCTGCCGGAATGCCGCGGCCTGGTCCCGGAGTGGACGGCGCTGGGACCGGGGCGCGGGGTGCGCTGTCATCTGTGGTCGGGTGACAGGTCCGGAGTCGCGGCACCGGCCGTCACTCCACCGCCGACCGAGCCGCTGTCGGCGGTCGGGCCGGAGGGCGCGGCGGGTCTGCTCGAGGTCCAAGACCTTGCCGTGCATTTCCCCATCCATCGCGGTGTCTTCCGCCGGATCGTGGGGCAGGTGCGGGCGGTGGACGGCGTCTCGCTCAGTCTTCAGGCCGGCCGCACTCTGGCCCTGGTCGGCGAGTCCGGCTGCGGCAAGACCACCGCCGGCCTGGGGCTGCTGCAACTCCTACCGCCGACCAGCGGCTCGGTGCGCTATCTGGGCCGGGAACTGCGCGGCCTGGGCTATCGGCGCATGCGGCCCTTCCGCAAAGACCTGCAGATCATCTTTCAGGACCCTTTCGCCGCCATGAACCCGCGGATGCTGGTCGGCGACATCATCGGCGAGGGCTTACAGGCGCTGGGTATCGAGCGGAGCCGGGCCGCCCGTATGCAGCGGGTGGCCGAACTGCTGGACCTGGTCGGCATGGCCCCGGAAGCCGCGGACCGCTACCCGCACGAGTTTTCCGGCGGCCAGCGTCAGCGACTGTGCATCGCCCGCGCGCTGGCGGTGGAGCCCAAGCTCATCGTCTGCGACGAGCCCACCAGCGCACTGGACGTCTCGGTCCAGGCACAAATCCTGAACCTGCTGAAAGACCTGCAAGACCGGCTCGGGCTCGCGTATCTCTTCATCACCCACAACATTTCGGTCGTCTCCTACCTGGCCCATGAAGTCGCTGTCATGTACCTGGGGCGGGTGGTCGAGCGGGGTCCGGTCGATCAGGTGCTGGACGACCCCCGGCACCCTTACACCCGCGCGCTGCTCTCCGCCGTGCCGGTGGTGGACGCGGCCAAACGCCGTGCGGTGATTCGTCTGGAGGGCGATATGCCGTCGCCGGCCAATCCGCCGACCGGCTGTTACTTCCATCCCCGTTGCCCGGAAGCGATAGCGGAATGCAGCCGGGTCTATCCGGGGGAGACACGCTTAGGCGCCGATCGGATCGTGCATTGCCTGCGGGCAGCCGAAAACTCCGTTCCAGCGTAACTTGCAGTGTCATTCCGGCAGGTCGTAGGATGCGGTGAGGAACGAACCGCATCGTTCGCGATTCGGCGGTTAGGAGAATTACCATCAGTGCCGGGAGCGAACGCACTGCCGGCCGTTGGTGCGGTTCGTTCCTCACCGCACCCTACGAGATCCGTGGTGGCCGAAACGGCGACCATCGTCGCGATGCGAACTATTGCGCGAACAGGTCTTGCAGTACGGTGAGTGTGTCGCCGAGTGTCTTGCTTTCCAGTGTGCCGAGCTTGCGAATAAGACGGGTTTTGTCCAGGGCTCTGATTTGATCCAGCACGATCAAGCCTGATTTTTGCTGGAAGATCACCGGTACCCTGAACGGAGTCGGGTGACTGCCGGTCGTCATTGGCGCTACGATGACGGTTCGTAGATACGCGTTGAGTTCGGGTGGTGACACGACAACGCACGGGCGCGTTTTCTGAATTTCACTGCCGATCGTTGGATCGAGTGTAGCGAGCCAAACCTCTCCCCGTGTCACCATTCCCATTCGGCGTCATCCGCGTTGGCGAATTCGGGCCAGACGAGTGCGTCGCCGCCCGCCGTGGCGAGTGCTCGGCTGGCCTCGGCCCAGCCTTCCCGTACGGCAGACTTGGGTTTGCGCAACACGATAGCGCCGTCTTCAACAGCTAACTCGACCGCTTGGTCGATCCCAGTCTGGGCGAGCAGCGCCTTTGGAATCAGAACGCCTTGCGAGTTGCCGATCTTGCGGAGGGTCGTTCTCATATAGACTGACAAAGACTGGATCGAATGTGAGAACAATGTTATGCCCTTGGGTGCCTCGCCGCAAGAGACGATCAGCCTTAAGCCTGGATTTCCTCACGCCGAGGCTCCAGTCGCCCTGGCGCAATCCATCCGCGTCCGCGGTCTGGTCCAGGGCGTCGGCTTCCGGCCGACCGTCTGGCGCCTGGCGCGCGACCTGGGGCTCTGGGGCGACGTGCGCAACGACGGCGACGGGGTGCTGATCCGCGTCTGGGTGCCTGAGGAGGACGTGGCGGAGCGGCTTGACCGGCTGTGCGAACGGCTGCGGGCGGAGTGCCCGCCGCTGGCGCGGATCGATTCGATCGAGCGCGTCGCCCTGGATCTGCCGAGCCCGCGGCTGCCCGACTTCCAGATCCTGGCGAGCGACGCCACCGCCGTGCGCACCGGCGTGGTGGCGGATGCGGCCACCTGTGCCGCCTGTGCCCGCGAGATTCAGGACCCGGCGGACCGTCGGTACCGCTACCCCTTCACCAACTGCACCCACTGCGGACCGCGCCTCACCATCGTCCAGGCCATCCCCTACGACCGTGCCAATACCAGCATGGCGGTTTTTCCCCTATGCCCCGCCTGTGCCGCCGAGTACGCGGACCCGGCCGACCGGCGCTTTCACGCCCAGCCCAATGCCTGCCCGGTGTGCGGGCCGCGGGTCTGGCTGGCGGACGGGGAGGGCAGCGCGCTGCCGGACCCGAACCAGGGCAAGGACGCCATCGCCGCCGCCGGCCGACTTCTGGCGCAAGGCCGCATCCTGGTCATCAAGGGTATCGGCGGCTTCCACCTGGCCTGTGATGCCGCGAACGTCGCCGCCGTGGCCGAGTTGCGGCGGCGCAAGCGGCGCTTTCAGAAACCCTTTGCCCTGATGGCGCGCGATCTGACGGTGATCCGGCGCTATTGCGCGGCGGGGGAGGCGCCGGCGGCCCTGCTCACCAGTCCGGCCGCGCCCATCTGCCTGCTCGACCGGCTGCCGACGCCGACCGGCCCGGCCCTGGCGCCGGACTTGGCGCCCGGCCAATGCACCCTCGGCTTCATGCTCCCCTACAGTCCGCTGCACCTGCTGTTGCTGGCAGATTGGGACCGGCCGCTGGTGATGACCAGCGGCAATCTCAGCGAGGAACCCCAGTGCATCGACAACGGGGATGCGCTGGAGCGGCTCGGCGGATTGGCCGACGCCGCACTGCTGCACGATCGGGCCATCATCAACCGGGCGGACGATTCGGTGGTCCGCCTGATGGGCGGGGTCCCGCGCCTGCTGCGGCGGGCGCGCGGCTACGCCCCGGCGCCGCTCCAGTTGCCGCCGGGGTTCGCGGCGGCCCCGCCGGTGCTGGCCTGCGGCGGCGAACTGAAGAGCACCATCTGCTTGCTGAAGGACGGTCAGGCGATCCTCTCCCAGCACCTGGGCGACCTGGAGGACGCCCGCACCGCCCGGGAATACGAACGGACCATCGACCTCTATCTGGCCTTGTTCGAGCACCGCCCGGAGCGCTGCGCGGTCGACCTGCACCCGGACTACCGCTCGACCCAGACCGGCCGGGCGCGGGCGGCGCACGGCGGTCTCGCGCTGATCGAGGTTCAGCACCACCATGCCCATATCGCCGCGGTCCTCGCCGACCAGGGCTGGCCGCTGGACGCCGGGCCGGCACTCGGCATCGCCCTGGACGGGCTGGGCTATGGCGCGGACGGCACCCTTTGGGGCGGCGAATTCCTGATCGCCGACTATCGGACCTATCGGCGGGTCGGCTGGCTGCGGCCCGTGCCCATGCCGGGCGGCACCCGCGCCATCCTGGAACCCTGGCGGAACCTGCTGGCGCAGATCGAGGTCTGTTTCGGTTGGGAGGCGTTCCAAGACCGCTGGCCGGACCTGGAACTCACCCGCCGCCTGGCCGAGCGGCCGATCTCCCTGCTGCGCACCCTGATGGAGCGCCGACTCAACGCCCCCCTGACCAGTTCCGCCGGGCGGCTGTTCGACGCCGTGGCCGCCGCCCTCGGCCTCTGCGCCGCCGGCATCGCCTATGAGGGCCAGGCCGCCATCGAACTGGAAGCCCTGGCGACCACGGCCACGGGACCGGCCTCGGCTGGTGACGGTTACCCGTTTGGCCGCATCGACACGGACGGCGGCACCTTGCTCGATCCGGCACCGCTGTGGTCCGCCCTCTTCGCCGACTTGGCCGCCGGAATCGCGCCGGCGCAGATCGCCCTGCGCTTCCATCTGGGGTTCTGCACCGCCGTCGCCGCCCTGGCCGCAGACCTGGCCCGCGCCGCCGGACTGGATCACGTCGCCCTGTCCGGCGGCGTCTTCCAGAACCGTCTGGTACTCGAAGGCGTGAGCGAACGTCTGCGCGAACAGGGCCTGACCCCCATCAGCCACCGCCAGGTACCGGCCAACGACGGGGGTTTGTCGCTTGGTCAGGCGGTCATTGCCGCCGCGCGCTAGGGGCTGGACGTTTGGAGTCCAAGGCTTCAGCTTTGGCCCGCCGAGAAGCCAACCGGATGAGTCGGGCGTAGGATGCGGTGAGGCACGAACCGCATCATTTGCGATCCAATCGGTTGCAGGATTCGCCAGCAGGGGCAGGAACGAACCGCATCGCGAGCCGTAGGCACCGCCCTCCTCATGATCTCAAACGTCCCTCTTGACGTATGCATAAATATATGCATATTATGAGCCCATGCGCTCCGGGTGATTTCGATGCGTAAGGCCGAGCGAAATGAGCAAGACATCAACTACAGCAATCTTTGACGAGGATACCCCCATCACTCGGGTCGACATCGATGCCGACAAGCTGGTCTTGCGCAAGCGCGTGGATGCCCGGGTAGTGCAACCGAAGAAGCGCGTGACCCTGTACCTCGACGCTTCCCTGGTAGAGCGCTTCAAGGAAATGGCCGGAGAGCGCGGCTACCAGACACTCATCAACGAGTTCCTGAAAAGCTCGCTTCAGCGGGCCGATCTGGAGGCAACGCTCCGGAGGGTGATCCGCGAGGAATTGAAGGGGCCGAAGGCTGCGTAGAAGCCAAAGAACCAGCGGGGTCAGTTCTCGCATCACTGACCCCGCGACCCCCTGACCATCGCTGCAATTCCTATCCTCTTAATTCCGAATAGTTGGTCAACAGAGCAGCATCATACGCTCTATTCTCAGAGAAGCATCTTGATGCGCCGGAATCCTACGCAGGAACAACGGTGCCTGACATGGTTAAACTGCTGGCGTCATGATACCGCTCAACTAGTTCTTTATCCCTGTGGATGGAGGAAAAAAGATAGTGGAAGCTCAGTATATTGCGCGCACCAGCGACTGCTGGTTGCGCGTACAACTCGCCGACGGGGTGATCGTGTCGCTGCCTTTTGGGCTGAAAGTCAAGCGCATGGAAACCCAAGCCGGGCGCGAGCATTTTGAGATTATAGAAGGCGTCTATAAAGGAAAGAAGGCAAGTCGCACCTGGAACACACCAACTTGCAATACCTACGTATCCGTCGGCTCAGACAAGAGCGGCTTACAACACTTGGACGCGATACCACAACGTTTGGTTTCGTATTGGTACTGACACAGCCGGATCTCGCTTTTTGCATCCCGGAGTCATATCCGATGGCTGCGTGACGGTACGCCAGTTCATCTACGATCCAATCCGCGATATCGCACCACCCGCGGGGTTCGCCGATCTCATTGATGGCGCGCAAACATCTCCGGGATTGCTTGGGCTTCCGTTGCCTGCGAAACCCGCCCCCGTCGTAGGCTGGGATACTGTTCTTGAAGCACTGATCCTTTGTCGGCTGAACGACCAGGCCGTGGGAACATTGGTGGTGACATGAAAGCGGTCAGATCGTTCACCGCTGCGCTTTGTCTCGCCGCCGGCGCGTTAACCCCCAGCCTGGCAATGGCCCAAGGCGCTCCGGACGACTGCCCCTATCTGCCGGCGTTCCGCGCGCTACGCGCCCAACTGCCGGACATGTCTGCCGTCGATGCGGCCGGGGCGTTGAGCCGTTATGCAGCCAGCCACGAGAACCCGGAAGGCTGCGAGTATAATGCGATAGACCGGCTTCTTTCCGAACAGGAGATTCGGCTATTCCGAGTGACCGTTGGCAGTAAACAGATAAATGCTCAAGCGATCTATTGCTGCAACCGGATCGATCCCCAAACAACGAAATGCGAAGGCCCTATGGAAGACGGCACTGCACATCCGTACAGCGCCGGCATTTCTCCTTTAACGATCGCCGACTCTGCGCCAATACAGGTTGATTCGGATCTCCCCGGGGCTACTCTTAGGGAGATCTATCGGTTGTCGCTCGCCGAGGCACTGGACGGAAAAGTTGCTACCCCCATTTCTCAAGATGCACCGGTGCTCCCGCGTTCCCGCGACGCAACCGACATGGTGTTCGTCGCGATCTATGAAACCCATGATCTTTGGCGCTATCGCAAAGTTGTTTGGTATTTCACGGCGGATTGAGCCGCAAGCCCGCTTAGGCTTCGGTTGAGATCATTCTTCCGCTCGCGCAGGTCGCCTGATCGGCGACCAAACCGGGGACCGACCAACGTCGAGAGGAAGGATTAGTCGATGGCTAAGAAGTTTGCTGCGCTAATGGCGCAGATGTCTCCGGAGTCTCAGGCACGCACCGAGGCCAAGGCTCGGGCCATGCTCGCCGAGATGCCGCTGAACGAGCTGCGTCAGGCGCGGGGGTTATCGCAGAAAATATTGGCCGACGTGCTGCACGTCCAGCAGCCTGCCATCGCCAGGATCGAGCGGCGCACTGATATGTACATTTCCACGCTACGCAGCCACATTGAGGCGATGGGCGGTCAGTTGGAGGTCGTTGCACGTTTCTCGGATGGCGCGGTCAGGATCATCAATTTTTCCGATCTCGACAGCGCATAGCCAAGCGCATTCAGGCGTGTCCGATCTGTTGTTCGACGGTATTCTATGCCCATGAGCAGTGATAAGTCCCTATCAAACGACGGTCAGTCGGCAACGCCGGCGGGCCGACGTGACGCCGCAGGCGCGCGCCCTGCGGCACCCATCGCGCCGCTTCTGCCGAGCGGTAAGTCAGGCGAGATCGGTTGTGTTTTCGCGGGGCTGGCGGTGCGGGTTGTGGATCGATCCCCGGATGACTATGCCGCGTTCCTGGAGGATCTGTGAATATCGAGCGGGTGCTCCAGTGGCTCGATTGTGTCGGCGAGGACCTGACCTTGGTGGGTGGGCAGTCGGTAGCACTGTGGGAGCATCTGCTCGGACTGCCGGTCATGACCGAAACCGTCGATATCGATTTTCTCGGCGATGCCTCGCAAGCGGTCAGCCTGGCGGATGCGCTTCACTACCGCTGTCGGCTACCCCAGCCCGAGGACCCGACGCCGAATACCGCCATCCTCATCGACGCGAGCGGAGTGGTCGTGGCCGATTTTTTGGCCTATGTGGCAGGCCTCAATGAGACGGACATCCTGCGACGCCGGGTGTCGATGACGACGGCGAATGGGCATGCGTTCTACGTGCTACATCCGATAGACTGTCTTGCCAGCCGGTTGTCCAACGTTGCGCTCATTCCGGGCAAGCGCACCCCGCGCGGCTATGACCAACTGCGGGCCGCGATCCGGATGTGTCACGGGTATCTGCTGTACCTGATCGCCGGCGGCAAAGCGGACGAGGCGATCAAAATGGCCAACCGTGTCTTCGATCTGGCGCTGACCGATACGGGAAAACGTACTTTCTTCCATCAAGGCATCGACCTGTTGGACGCGTTGCCGCCATCCGATACCTTCGGCGTGGATGCCTTCGAGCGGGAAAATCACCCCCGCCAAGTCCAGCGGGTGCGGTCGCAGCGTGAGCAATTTGCTCGCTTCTTAAGTCGTTTTGGGGGCCTGGATGGGGTACGCTGAACCCTAGCCTACAGACGCAAAGGAAACTTCGGGAACAAGCCACGGCTTCTCGCGAAATCGCTTGACCTCGCCGCGGGGATCCGTGGTCTGTCCCTGATGACAACCCCCGACCCGGCTGGCGGCCCGCGGGTGGTCGTTAAGCGCTGCTCGCGGAAAACGAGGAGACAGTTTTACCTATCTCTGCGCTGGTTACAGATACCGAATGGAGTAAACTGTCCCCGGAATTGCTCCTTCAACGATCGCCGACTCCGCGCCGGTACGGCTTGATTCGGATCTCCCGGGGGCGACCCTGAGGGAGATCTACCGGTTGTCGCTTGCTGCGGCACTGGACGGAAAAGTTGCCACCCGCATTTCTCAAGATGCACCGGTGGTCCCGCGTTCCCGCGACGCAACCGATATGGTGTTCGTGGCGATCGCGGAGTTGAGTCAACCGTTCGCGGAATTGGCAAGCTCGCACCCGCCACTCGGATCTCAGTGCCGCTCATCCGTCATTGGTCGAGTATCCCGCTCTTTTCGAAGACCACTTGTAATGGCGAATCGTCGGACAGTGGGATGCCAAGTGCGTCCGCTTGTTGGCGCACCTCGGCGAGCACGCGCCGCGCGGCACCGATCGCGGCGGGCTCTCCACGCAGGAAGACGACGACAGCGTAGGCGGCATAGGTGATCGCCTCGAGTTTGTCCTGCCCGCGAATAGCCTGGATCGCTCTGCCGAGCTGGGCGTTCCAGTCCGAGCGGTTGGCGGTCGCCGACTCGGTGAGGATGAGATAGACGAAGGTCGACAGGCGCCGCGCGTCCGCTGTCGCCAGCAGCGCCTGTCCTTGCGCCGGCTCGGCCGCCCCGCCGTGCAGCCAGGCGTGAAACGCGAGGGTCGCCAGGAGTCCGTTGGCATTGCCGATGGTCGTGCCCGGTGCAGTCGCGCCCGCGGCCGGGCCGGACGCGGGCGCGAATCGCGGGGCGGCCCGCAACGCCTCGACCGCGGCCGTGCCCCAGTCCGCAAAGATCAGCCGACAGGCGGCGAATCGGCCCGATCCCTCGGCCTGCGGCTCCGGTCGAAACACCAGCGTGCCGCCATAGGCGAAGGGCGAATAGTAGTCTTCTGGGCTTGGCACGCGCGCCCGGCCTTCCAGCGGCTCGGTCCAGGCATAGCTCGCCTGTCTGGGCGTCCCCGGGTCGCCGACGGCAAGCGCCTGCCAAGTACCTTGCTTCACGAGCACTGCCGAGGCACCCGGGGGCGCGTGGAACTTGCCGGTCTCGGCTTCGATATAGGCGCCCGGAACCGTGGCCGAGCCGCTGCCCGGTGTGGGGGTGACGACCGCAACCACCCAGTCGGTCCCGCCGTGGGCCGCGTAATCGGAGAGTCGGAGGCTGGCGGTGTCGTAGACGGCCCGCGCTTCATAGACGACCGCGTACTCGGTACGAAGCTCGGTCGGAAGGTTATCTAAGAACAACATCGGGGCGCGCCTCCGGGCCAGGTATGGTGCTAGCGGGTGAATGTCGTGGTGGCTGGCCCGACGGCGGTCGGACCGGACTGCCTTTGCAGTGTGTTGGCAAAGGCACCGCCGACGATCGGCACTTGGGTCGGTGCCCGATCGGTGGCCGCTGGCGTTGCCCGTTGCGGACCTGCCCCGGCACTGTCGATGTGCAATGACCAGGTACGCTCCCGCAGGGCGCAGACCTCGTGGGTCACCGTATCGAATAGCGCGGCCCAGGTGATAAAGGCGCTGTCCTCCGAGCGGTTGACGAAGCGATAGGTAATCGTGCCGACGACCGCCCCGGCGGCGGAGCGCGCGTCCTGAGTCAAGGTCGCCGCGGCACCGCCGGACGGCGAATCAAACGAAGTCGCCGCGCCGCCGTTCGTGCAGCCCAACGGGGGGCGCAGCGAATTGGCATCAAGCTGGTCCGCTTTGCCGGGCTGGTCGTACAAAGGAGCGACCGAGGCCGCGCTATCGTTGGCATCCCCGGTTTGCGACCAACTGAGCTCGATGGTTGTCGGCACCGAAACCGTCGTTCCGGGGGCGACCCCGGAGCTCCAACCGATCGTCGGATTGTCGTAGCGCAGAGTGCGAGTCGCAGGGGCGAGACCGTTCTGGAGTATCCCGATCCTGAGATTGGCAATCTGAGGCGCAGCGCAGCGCGCCCCGGCGGGGCGCAGGCGTGCCTGCGCGGAATAGTTCACCGCATTCCCGCCAACCGGCTCGAACCTGCCGGCAACGACGCTGTAGCTACCGCCCGCGGTCACGCCGATCTGCGCCTGGTCGAACCAGAATACGGTCACCGTCTTGGTAGCCAGGACCGCCCCGGTCGGGGTCTGACAATGGGCCTCGATGACCGCATCGTCGAGCGCATTGCTGCCGGTCTCGCCGGAAATCTCGAACGACGCCCAGGAGCCGTTGGCCGGGACGCTCAGGGTCTTGGTCGTATCGGTGTCGCCCGGGAACCGCAGTCGCCCGTCCGGGTTGGTCAGCACGATCGTGGGGCTCTCGGGTCCGGCATTGCGCACGCGGATGCGGCAGGGCACCCGGTGGCGGCCAGGGGGGAAGGTGCATTTGATCTGCACGTAGTCGTCGTCGGTCGCCGGTGTATTGTTGACCTCGATCTCCAGCGGCGGACAATGCAACGGGCAGGGTTGAACCGGATCGTCGCAGCGCCGGTCCGCCCGGTGACCGGAGCTGGCCGGGGCAGGGTCGCGACGGCAGCTCATGTCGGTACCCCGTCGTCGAAATGGGCCAGCACCTGATCGAGCCAGGTCAGTGCCTTCTTCTCCAGGCGCCTCGCCTTCACATCCGGATCGCCGTCGGTATCCTTACTCAGGGTTCCGGCGATCCAGGGATAGAGCGGATCGGCTCCGCAACCGTGGCCGAAGGCGAGCATCAGCACCGTCACCAGGATCGCCCCGCGCACCGTCGAGAAACCCTGTCGGCGCGCCCCCTCCAGCCCTTTGCGAACGAGCGCATCGACCCCCGCGTCGCCGATATAGGCCGCCTTGCGGGGGTAGACGAGTGCAATCTGTCTGCGCATAGCCGGGCCGTAGTCTTCCCAGTCGATCTCCAACGGCTGGCGGGCCAAGGCGGTGATGTTGCGCAGTGCGGTGAGGGTGTAGATATCCTCGGGGCCGGCCACCTGGCGACGGTAATCCATGGTGCGGGCGTGGAGCCGATCGGCGCGCGCCATCTCGCTGCCCGCATCCCCGGCGGCGAGGATCTCGCCCGCCCAGGGATACTGCGGGTCCGAGTCGAAATGACTGCCGAACAGGAGCATCAGATCCAGATAGAGGCGGACCGGGCCCCGGAGCGTCAGGCCCCAAGTCCCCGCCCGCTCCATGCCGAGACGAATCGCTTTGCGCATCTGCTCGTCGCCCACCGCCCGGAACAGGGGCGGGGAAAACTCGGCGAGATGTGCGAGCATCTCGTGCTCGAAGGAGTGCAGGGCGGCGGCGCGGAAGACTTCCATCTGCTCCGGGCGCATGACCAACATACCGCGCACCTCGACGAATATGGATTGGAAATTCAACCACCCGAGACCGGATACGCCTTCGATCATAGCCGCGCTAATGCCGCCGGGCAAGCGGGTTTGCGGCTGAGTCGGGCGGTTTTGGGGTGGGATGAGACGCCCGGTGCGACTCTATCCGTTTGGCCCGGAGAGAGGGTGGACAAGTCGCAGCGCAGTCCATCGAACCCCGCGCTATCGCTGGTTGAATGCGCTGCGCTTGTCCACCCCCGGCTGACTACTGACCAATCACTGGACCGCCACCCCCGTCACCAGTACATCGTCCACATATCCGAAATCCTTGGTGTCCGTGTCCCACATGCCGAAGCCCACACGGAAGCTCGGATTGTCGGCGGCAGCGGCTGGCAGGGCCACCTCGATTGCGTGCAGTTGGCCGTCGCTCGCCGGATGGTGGTTGTCGATGCTCACCGGGGACTGCCACTGCTGCCCGTCGTACCAGTAGAGCATCAGGTACTCCCAGTTCTCGAAGGACGCGGCGCCCAGGGAGACCGACAGCACGATGTCGGTGAAGCCCGCGGTGGAGACCGACCGCTCCACCCAGACGTTGTTGCCGGTAAAGCGCATGGCATGGGTGTCATGCCGGGGGGTGCCGGCGTACCAGGCGACCCGGCCTTCCCGATACCAGCCCGCCAGCCCGGTCTCGAACCCGTCGGCGAATACGGTCTGCCGCGCCGCGGGGTCCACCACCCGGATCAGTCCGGTCTGGGTCTCGCTGTCGCTGCCTGTATCGTTGGTGACGGTGAGGGTCACGCTGTAATGGCCGGGGCTGCTGTAGACATGGCTCGGCGAGGCCTCCAGGGAGGTTGTGCCGTCGCCGAAGTCCCAGGACCAGGTCGCCGCCGCGCTGGAATGGTCGGTGAAGACGACCGTCAGCGGCGCGCTCCCGGCCACCGGTGCGGCGGCGAAGTTCGCCACCGGCAGCGGCACGGTCCCGCCCATGCCCTCGAAGGCCCCCAGGGTCGGGAAGGCGCCCCGCGCGCTGCCGGCATAGTCCTGCGTCACCGCCGCCAGGGCCATCGCGGCGCCGTGCGCCGGGGAACCGGGCAGCAGGTCATAGTCGGCGGCGGCGAATCCGCCGGGGGCGCTGAAGGCCGGGTCGGCGCTGAGGTCCGAAGGGGCGGCGGCGCCGGACTGGGGCGCACCGCCGAACCACAGGTTGTGATGGAAGCTGATGCCGGTGAGGTCACCGTCCAGGGCCGTCTGGGCGCCGCCGCCGATGGGTGCCGGGGTCTGCACCCAGAGGTTATTGGCGATCTCGCTGGTGCCGTGGGTGTCGGCGTCGATATCCAGGGCCGCCTGGGCTGATCCATAGATGGTATTGAAGGCGAACAGCACCCCATGCATGCCGCCGCCGCCCTGGTAGTTGCCGTAGTGGAAGGCGTTGCGGTTGCCGATGAAGACATTGTTGACGATGACATTGTCCGATGACCAGATCGGATCGGCCCACAGGTTCTCGTTCTCGTTGGCGATCTGCACCCCGGAGGCGGGCAGCCACACCCCACCCAACTGCCTGAAATAGGCGCTGTTGCCGGTGGAGTAGACCAAGTTGCCCTCGTGACGGATCGCGGTCCCGCGGTCCACATAAAGGTTCACCGAGTAGTTGTCGTAGACCTCGTTGCCGAGGATCTGCACCCGCCGGGCGTTGCCGGCGATGATCCCCTCGCCCAGGTTCTCGTAGACCCGGTTGTTGCGCACCACCACGTCCTGGCTGCCGGTGACGCTCAGCGCCCCGGGCCAACCGCTGGTGGCGGAGCGCGCCGCGTTCTCCAGGGCGGTGTGGTAGATCACGTTGCCCTCAATGAGCACGTTCTGCACGCCGGCCGTGGTCTCGGCGGTGGCATGACCCACATAGATCCCGCCGCGCCGGCAGTCGTGCACCAGATTGTTGCGGATGACGATATCCTGGATGCCTGCTTGCCCGGCGTCGCCGCCCCAGGCGGTGATCCCGGTGCGCGCGCTGTTGCGGACCTCGAAGCCCTCGATCACCACATGGCTGGCGCCCACCCCCAGCACCGTGGAGGACATGGCCGATCCGTCCAGGATCACCTGCTCGCCCTGATAGGGTTTGACCGTCAGCGGATTGCCGGGCGCACCGCCGGTGCCGATCCACTCACCGGCGCTCAACAGATAGGTGCCGCCCCGAACCTGGATGGTATCGCCGGCGCCGGCGAAGCCGTCCCAGTTGGCCCGCGAGATGGTCTTGAAGGGGGCGCTGATGGTGCCGGCGGTATTCCAGGCATCGTTGCCGTTGGGAGCGACGAACCAATCCGCCGCACCGGCGGCGACCGACCACAGCGACAATAGGACAGACGCGGCGAGGGCCGCGCGATCACGACATACAAACATGGCTTGACCTCCGGGTTGACGCGGTCATCGGCGCCATCGGGTGAGCGCACCGACCGCCCCGCGCCCGACCGCGGCCCAATGATAACCTGACGTTCGACCAGGATTCTGTGACATGTTCACACAAGACGCATGACACCAGGGATAGACTCTGTGGATAATTCCGGATAATCGCGTTGGCCGGAACGCTGATCATGGCCCACCGGCGCGAACCCACAACCAGGAGGCGATCATGCAGGAGCCCGGCGCTCACCCGCGGGTGTTCATCAGTTATAGCCATGACAGTCCCGTGCACCGGGCACTGGTGCTGGGCCTGTCCGAACGGCTGCGCGCGGATGGGATCGACACCCGGCTGGACCGGTACGTGAACGGCACGCCGCCCGAGAAGTGGCCGCGCTGGATGCTGGATCAACTCGACTGGGCGGAATTCGTCCTGGTGATCTGCACCGCGACCTACTACCGCCGGTTTCGCGGGCTTGAAGTGCCCGGCCTGGGGAAAGGGGTGGACTGGGAGGGCGCCATCATCACCCAGGCGCTGTACGACGCGCGCAGTGTCAGCGCCAAGTTCATCCCCGTGCTGTTCGCGGCCGGCGACGGCGGCTGCATTCCCGAGCCCCTGCGCGGCCTGACCTTCTACACGCTGACATCGGACGAAGCCTACCAGGCGCTTTACAATGCGCTGCTCGGCCAGGCGGGTGTCGAGCCTGGTCCGCTCGGGCTGGCGCGGCGGCAGGCGCGCGCGTCCGGCACGCCGCTCGTTTTCGCTAACGCGAGCGGACCGCCGGTCCAGCCGGCGGCTGCCAAGCCCGTGGATGAACAGACTTGGCAGCAGCAGCGGCTGGTCCTGCGCGACCTGCTGGTGGCCCTGCCGGCCTGGCCGCTGGTGCGGGAGCGCAAAGCCTTCGTGGAGACCGCGCTGGGCGGGCATCCCGCTGCCGCCAACCTGATCTGGGACGATGACGGCTACACGGTGGCCGGGAATCTCATCCTCAAACTGCACTTTTTCGACGCCGTGCCGCTGCCTGACGGCCATCATGCGGTGTGCGGCCTCCTCGCCGAGATCCGCGCGCGGGGTTGGGATCTGCACCCCGGCATTGGCGAGCAGGTGCAGACACTTGCCGCGGCCTTCGGGTACACGGCCGCCTGAGCGCCGTCGTCGTGTGGACATCCCAAGTCCGGCAATTGCTCACGCCAAGACGCCAAGCCGCCAAGAAAAACAGAGGATGGAGATGGATTCAGTGAACCAACGCCAGGATGCCGACGCCGACCGGACGCGCAACTGCCTGCGCGACTTGCTGCTCCTGCTCCCGGCCTGGTCCCTGGTGCGGGACCGCAAGGCATTCGTGGAGGCCGCGCTGGGCCATCACCCCGCCGCGGCTGAACTGAACTGGGACGATGATGGCGCCACGGTCGCCGGCCAACTGGTCCAGCGCATCAATCTCTTCGCCGCCGAGCGGATCGCCGGCCGCCATCCGGCCTGCGCCCTGCTCGCCGAGGTCAGCTGCCGCCACTACGACGCCAACCCCGCGGTCAAGACCCTGGTCGACCAGTTGGCCCAGGCGTGCGCCGATTCGGCCGGGTCGCGGCCCATCCGTTGCCCCTATCCCGGCCTGCTCGCCTACGACTGGGGTCGCGATCCGGAGCTGGCGCGGCTGTTCTTCGGCCGCGAGACCGAGACGGCGGCCCTGCTGGAGCGGCTCGGCCGGCTTGCCGCGGGCGATCTGCTGGTGGTCTCCGGCCCCTCCGGGTCCGGCAAGTCCTCCCTGGTCAAGGCCGGGCTGTGGCGCGCACTGCACGAACCGCCCGCGGACCAGGACCAGCAGGCACAGATCGCCGACAGCCGCGACTGGGTGATCAGCGCCATGACGCCGAACTTCGTCAGCGACCCCTTCGAGGGCCTGGTGCAGAGTGTCCACCGCTGCGCCCGCCGCAGCGAGCTGGTGCCGCGGACCGAGGCGGCGCGGCTGCGGGCCGACTCGGATCAGTTCCCGCGTCTGCTCGACCGCCTGCTCGAAGGGCGTCCGGCCTGGCTGCTGATCCTGGATCAACTGGAAGAGTTGTTCACCCTGGTGGCCGCGCCCGATCGCGCGGCCTTCATCGCCTTTCTGCTGCGCGCCGTGGCCGACCCGCGGCTGCGCCTGGTGGCCACCATTCGCTCGGACTTTCTGCACCATCTCAACGACCATCCGGACCTGTGCCGCCTGCTCAACCGCCAGCCGCCCTACTTTGTGTCACCGCCGCCGCCGGATGCCCTGGCGCGCATGATCGAAGGTCCGGCCCGCGCCGTGGGGTTGCGGCTCGACCCCCGGCTCAGCGCCCGTCTGCACCAAGAGGCGCAGGGCCAGAGCGGCGGTCTGGCGCTGCTCGGCGCCGTGCTGGAGGACCTGTTCGACCGCTTCGGGACCAGCGCCGAGGGCCTGACCCTGGCGCACTATGAGGATCAACTGCACGGACTCCAGGGCATCCTGACCGAGCGCGCCGACCGTGGGTTCAGGCTGCTCGATGAAGACCACGGGATCGACGGCGCGGCGGCCGAGGACCTGATGCGCCGGGTCTTCGCCGAGCTGGTCCGCATCGATCCGGACAGCCGCGAGCCGACCCGCCGGCGGGCGCCGCTCGCCCACTGGGCCGCGGCGGACCCGGCGCGCACCTTCATCGAGGTCTTCTCGCGCGCGCCCAGGGGCCGGGACGATCAGGTGCGGCTGCTGGTCTGCGGCGCGCGGGACGGCCTGCCGATGGTCGAGGTGGCGCACGAGGCCCTGCTGCGTCAATGGTCCCGACTGGCCGACTGGATCGGCGAGCAGGCCGAGGCCCTGGTCCGTCGGGACGAGGTCCGGCGCCAGGCCGCGCGCTGGGACCAGGCCAGCCGCCCCGACGACCAACTGCCGGTGCCGGGCGTGCGCCGCGAGCTGCGCGACCGGCTCCAGCGCGCCGGGCTCTGGGCCGGGCTGCGCACCGATGAACGGACGGCCTATTTTCTGGCCGAGGACGATCCGGACGAGCTGGCGGACCTGACCCGCCGGGCCTTCGAGCATGGCGCGGCCGGCGCGGACGCTCTGACACTGCTGTTTTGTCTGACCGCCCCCGGCCGTACCTGGAAGACCACGCAGGCACTGGGCGACTGGATCGGTACCCAGGATCCGGCGCTGGCCAACTGGCTGCGCGGCGGGTTGGATACGGTCCTGGCGCTGCTGGCGCAGGACGAGGGCGCGCGCTGGTATCCCCGTCGGCTCGGCATCGGCGACCTGCTGGCGGTCTTGGGTGATCGGCGCCCCGGGGTCGGAGTGGGCGCGGACGGTCTGCCGGACCTCGACTGGATCGCCATCGCACCCGGTGCCTTCCACTGGCAGGACGAGGGCGAGCGCCAATCCATCGACCGGGCCTATCGGATTGCCCGCTATCCCATCACCAAAGCGCAGTATCAGGCGTTCATCGACGCGGCGGACGACTATGCCAACCCGGAGTGGTGGCAGGAAGGTTACCTGGCGCCGACCCCGAATGATCCACGGTGGGACCAGCCCAACCGTCCGCGGGTCAATGTCGCCTGGGTGGAGGCGCTGGCCTATTCCCGCTGGCTTACCGCCCGGTATCGTCAGGCTGGCTTGATCGACGCCGATCAGGTCATCCGGCTGCCCACCGAGTTCGAATGGGAGCGCGCCGCACGCGGCCGTCAGGATGCTCGGCAGTACCCCTGGGACGGGGACTACGGCACCGGCCTGGCCAACGTCGACGAGACGCCGGTCGATGCCGCGGGACTTTATCTGCGTGAGACCACGGCCGTGGGACTCTATCCCCGCGGCGCTTCGCCGGACGGCTTGCTCGACTGCGCCGGGAATGTGTGGGAATGGTGTCTCAACAAATACGAGAACCCGGCTGATATGGACACAAAAAGTGACGCAGCCCGTGCCTTGCGCGGCGGCTCCTGGAACTACAACCCAGCCGACGCGCGCGTCGTCTACCGCAACAGGGACAACCCAACCGTCCGTGACAACACGGTTGGGTTCCGTGTGGTGTGTGCGTGCCCCATTCCTCTGATCACTGATCCACTGGTCACTGAACACTGAATTTTGTTCACTGAACACCATCGCGCTGCGGGCGACGGTCCTGATGCCGCGCGCCGCGCCGCGATTTTTTTCTTGATGGACACTGATCGTGTTTTTCGAGAGGGCCATCCCGCCCCCACACAAAGGGCTCTAGAATCCGTCCGCGCAAGCCCCAGGTATCGGCATAGCGGACGTGATTGATCCACCCTTGCACGCCGGCATCGAATTGCGCGAACGAGCAGCGGCCAACGCGCCACTCCTCAAACAGGCTGGTCAGTCGCCGGCCGGCATGCCGAACCTTGCGCCCTTTCACCAACCGGTGGGTCGGGAAGACCAGAAACCCCAACCAGGCGATACCGGCCGTCACCGGCTGCGCCTGCGCCTCGGCGGCGTGGATGGTGAGACGCAGTTGCGCGAGCCGTTCGACGCAGCGTTGCTTGTAGTCCCATAAGGTCGCCTTGTCATCGGCGAACAAGATCATGTCATCGACATAGCGGACATAAGCGCTGCAGCCGAGTTCGCGCGTCACGAAAAGATCGAACGGATGCAGGTAGCAGTTGGACCAGAACTGGGATGTCAGATTCCCGATCGGGAGCCCCCGCGGGCGGCAGGCGGCGAGCAGGTCGTCACCCGCAAACCACACCATGCGATAGTCCTGCTCCAGAACACGATCCCCGCTGGCCAATATCCCGCGGATCAGATCGACGACCCGCGTCTCCTTCACAACCCGCTCCAAGCCGCGGCTCAGGATGGCGTGATCGATGGACGCGAAGTGCTGGACGATGTCCATGCGCAAGGCGAAGCGGTGGCGCCGTGCCAACTGCTGGACACGATCGATGGCGCCGTGCGTGCCCTTCCCGATGCGGTTGGCGTAGCTGTTGGGAAGAAAGCGCCGCTCGAAGTGCGGCTCCAGCACATTGCACAGGGCATGATGCACCACCCGATCCCGAAAGGGTGCGGCACTGATACGGCGGCGCTTCGGCTCGTGAATATAGAAATGGGTGTAACCTCCGGGGCGATACTGATCCTGCATCAGGTCCCGGCGCAGCCCGAGCAGCCGATCGGCCAGCCGGTGTTCAAAGGCGGCGGTCGCGGCCGTACCGCGCTTGCCGCGCGATGCTTGTTGCCAGGCGAGCAACAGGTTCTCCCAGGCACAAACCCGCTCGAAGGTGATGGAAAGAGGATCGAACATGGCGGATGAGATGATCGTTTTGACGCGGACCTATGACCTGCTTGCCTGGCTGCTGCCCAAGGGCGAGGGTTTTCCGCGGGTCTATCGGCAGACGGTGACCCAACGGTTGATGAACGCGGCCCTGGACCTGCAAGACGGGCTCTTTCTCGCCCAGAGTCGGCGCGGCGCCGCGCGGCAGGCGGTCTTGGCGGACTGCGACGCGGCATTGAACCGCCTGCGGCTCTATATCAGGCTCGCGCACCGTTGGCGTTGGTTGACTGACGGGCAATATGAACACGTCAGCTTGATGATCGCCGAGATCGGCAAGCTGTTGGGCGGCTGGATCCGCCGACAGGCCGGTGGGGGGTGAGCCGCCCCGGGGCCGGGAGTACCGGCCCAAGAGGAGGCTCGTTTCTCTCTTCGCCCGGCGGCCTCGGGCCGCGCGGACAGGACGCACCCGCGCCATCCCCCCTCACCCCGCCGCATCCCGCCAACCGTAATCGGCGGGACCTGTCGGCCCTTGAGGTCGGGAGGGGGATGTGGCACGCACACACCACACGGAACCCAACCGTGTTGTTACGGTCGGTTGGGTTGTTCCTGTTGCGGTAGACGACGCGCGCGTTGGCTGGGTTGTTGTTCCAGGAGCCGCCGCGCAAGGCACGGGCTGCAGCCGGGGCGCCCCGCCGGATGCCCGGCCGGATGAGTGTAACCTGAAAGCGGTGGGTGCGTGCAGGCTATTGGCTCTTCATTGCTTGAAGTCAGTGGAGGCCGCACGCCTGATCCACCGGTTGCGGTAGATGTCAAGGCAGTTGTCGCACAGGTCGTGCCGCAGTTGGCCGGGTCTGTCGCTCCGCTTCGAGGGGTTTACCGGGATTGAGGAAGACCGTCGTAACGGGCTCCCAGTTGCACGTTGCGCCGCTCCAGCGTTCGGGATGCTGGGCCTTGGCGGCCTCATAGAGCGCATGGCGGCGGGCCAGCAGGTCGATGTCCTCTCCGCGATGGCGTTGGTCGGGGAAGTCTGAAATCACTGGGCGGGTCACGGATCGGCGAAGACCTCGCCCACCGCGCCGGCGTCGAGGATACGCTCGGCCCAGGTCCCCAACTGCTCGGTGGTTGCGGCCTGCAGCCGGAGGCGGGTGGCCGCGTCGAGCGGGCCGAACCGCCGGGTCAATTGCCGTTCCAACACGGCGGATTCGCCTTCGCGGCGACCTTCCTCCCGACCTTCTTCCCGACCTTCTTCCCGCGCATCATTGAGCAGGCTGCGCTCGTCGCGCAACGCCCGCTCGCGCACGAAGGCCAGGCGCCGGGCCTCTGCGTCGGCGCTCAGGGTCTTGAGTTTGTCCAGCGCGGCGCGCACCGGTGGGTCGACGATCTGCGCCATGGTGTCTTCCTCCTGCCAGTGTTCAAAAAGCGTGATCCAGGCGCCGAGTGCGCCCTCGGTTTGTTGGAGCCGATCGGCCTTGCGCAGTTCGATCAGGTTGAGCTGCAGTTCCTGACCCAGGGTCACCGCCGGGCGCTCGCCATCGCGCATCGCAAAACTCCGCATTGCTTGATCCTGGTGCGCCGGGTCCTGGAACAGATCGAAGTCGAGCAGATGGATGCCGATGGCCGGCTGGAGTTCCCCGTAATCGTCACCCGCGACCAGTTGCCCGCTGATCAGCCGGGCCAGGTAATAGGTGCTGCGCGCGCTCCAGGCGCGATAACGGCGCACCTGCATCTCGATATTGTATTGTCGGCCCGCGGCGTCTTCGGCCAGCAGGTCCAGAATGATGTACTTGCCGTGCAGTTCGGCGGCATCAATGGTCGGATTCTTCACCGCGAGGTGCGTGATCGGCGCCGCGCACCGACGCACGGCATTGATCAGCGCCACCAGCAGGTCCGGGGCGTCGGCGAACAGACGCTTGAAGACATAGTCGTTCTTGGGGTCGAGCAGTTCGCTCATCGCTACCGTCCAGCGGCCGTGGTCGAGTATCGAGCATAGCACCCTGACCCGCGGGGGGCGACTGCGCCGGTCGTGCCATCGGCCTGACTAACCCAAGTTCGCTCGCTCCCACGCTCCAGCGTGGGAGTGTCGTGCGGGCGCTCCGCGTCCGGTCTGCGCACTGGACGCAGAGCGTCCGCACCTGCTCCCACGCTGGAGCGTGGGAGCCAGAGCAAAAAAAATTTTCTGCGCTTCGCGCAAGGTTTTTAACCGCGCCCAGCGCGCGATGCGCAATTTCTGTAGTAACTACTGGAAGAAACGTTACGCATCGCGGCCTAGGCGCGGTTTAGTGTTCAGAAGATCAGTGTTCAGTGACCAGTGGATCAGTGTTCAGAGGAATGGGGCACGCACACACCACACGGAACCCAACCGTGTTGTTACGGGCGGTTGGGTTGAGCCTGTGGCGGTAGACGACGCGCGCGCTGGCTGGGTTGTTGTCCCAGGAGCCGCCGCGCAAGGCACGGGCAGCGTCACTTTTTGTGTCCATATCAGCCGGGTTCTCGTATTTGTTGAGACACCATTCCCAAACATTACCGGCGCAGTCGAGCAGGCCGGCGGGTGAGACGCCCTGCGGATAGAGGCCGACCGCCGTGGTCTGGTCCAGCTTGTATGGTCCGGTCTGGTCATAGCGCTCATCGACATTGGCGTAGCCGACCCGATAGCCTGTTCCCCAGGGGTAGTCCCGCCCATCCGGGCCGCCGGCCGCGTTTTCCCACTCGGCTTCGGTCGGCAGACGCACCAGGGTGTCGGCGCCGATCAGGCCGGCCGCTCGATAGCGGGCGGTGAGCCAGCGGCAGAACGCGAGGGCCTCGACCCAGGCGACAGTGACCCGCGGGCGGTTGGGCTGCGCCCAGCGCGGATCAGCCGGGGTCGGCCCGAGATAACCCTCCTGCCACCAGTCGGGGTTGTCATAGTCCGGCGCGTCGATGAACGCCTGGTACTGCGCATTGGTGATGGGATAGCGGGCGATGCGCAACGGCTGATCCGCGATCTCGATCCATGCCGGATCCGGCAGGCCGTCGGCGCCCAGTCCCACCCCCGGCCGATCGTCACCCAGGGCGGCCAGCAGGTCGCCGATGCCGGGCCGGCGCTGATGCCAGGGCAGGGCGTCGTCCTGCCCCAGGAGATCGAGCACCGCGGCCAACCCGGCACGCAGCCAGTCGGCCAGTGCCGGTGCCTGCGCCACTGCCCAACGGCCGAACGCGGCGCGGGTCTCCCAGGTGCGACCGGCCGCGGTCAGCCACAGCAATTGGGCCAAGGCGGCCGAGGCGCCGGCCGCGCCGCACCGCTCAAATGCACCGAGGGTGAGGTCGCGCAGATCGGCGACATCGTCGCGGGCCAGAAAGTAGGCCACCCGATCATCGCCGCGCAGTTCGTCCCAGAGCCCGGCCTCCGCGAACTTGGCGCGCACCTCGGCCACCACGTCGGGGTGCGGGAGCAGGGTGTCGGGGCGCCCGCGTGCGTCCCAGCGGGCGGCGTCGCGCAGCACCTCGTCGCGGCGGATCAGCGCCTCGCGCTGGGTGCGGATCCACAGGGTCAGGCGCGGCCATTCGCGCAGCAGGGCCTCGTGGGCGACCTCGACCGTCGGCTCGCCGCCACGCCCGCGGTCGCAGACCAGCAGGCGCACCGCGTCCTGCGGGCGGTCGGCATCGCGGGCGAAGCAGTCGATCAGCCGGCGTTCCGCGCTGTCGGCCGGCCATTGGGCGAGCGGTGCCCGGCGGCGGGTGGCGGCGCCGGTCTCGGGGTCGATGTGGACCAGGTGGGCGAAGACGCGGGGCAGGGCGGCCGGACCCTCGTCACCCAGCAGGGCGAGTCCGCGCTCGGCGCGCGTGCTCAGCACGCCCGCGAGGCCGCCGACCACCTCGCGATAGCAGGCCAGTTGCAGGGTCCGGTCGTCGCCGGCGGCGAGACCGATGTCCTGCAAGGCAGCGGCGAGCAGGGCCAGGCCGCCGGGTTCGCGGTCGGCCTCCTGCACCAATTGCGCGGTGAGTTGGGGTTCGATCGCCAGGCCGACGGCCTGGGCCGGACCTTCGATCATGCGTGCCAGGGCGAGCGGTCCGGGGGCGCCGAGGCCGTAGCCGCCGCGGTTCTGCGCCCGGCACAGGCCGGCATGGGCGATGACCTGGGGCAGGAAGTCGGAGCGCAGGGTGGCGATGACGCGCATGTGCGGCTCCTCCACGGCCCGCAGCAGCAGGTCGATGAAGGCGTCCCGATCGGTGTCGGCGGCGGGCGTGAAGATCTCTTCCAGTTGGTCGAGGATCAGCAGCCAGACGGGGCGGCCGTGCAGCAACTGGTGCAGGAACTCCGGGAAGGTGGCGGGGTCGGTGCGCAGCCGCCGCGCCGCCTCGGCGGGGCGCAGGCGGCCCTCGCGCCAGTGCTCGCGGACGCTGTTGACCAGGGTGAAAAAGGGGTCGCCGTCGCCGGTCGGGGTCATGGCGCTGATCACCCAGTCGCGGCAGCCGGGGATGGGCTCGGGTGTCGGGTCCTGGGGGTCCGGCGGTTCCGCCAGGGCGCGCCACAGGCCGGCCTTGACCAGCGACGATTTGCCGGAGCCGGAGGCGCCGCTGACGATGAGCAAGCGCCCGGCCGCGGGATCGCGCAGCCGTTCCAGCAGATCCAGGGTCTCGGGCTCGCGGCCGAAGAACAGCCGGGCGCGGTCGCGATGTTGGCCCCCCCAGTCATAGGCCATGAGTCCGGGGTAGGGTGAGCCGTCCAGGGCGACGCGGGGCGGCGGGTCGCAGCCGAAGAAGCGGGCGAGGACGGCGCTGCGCTCGGCGGTGTCGCGGTTGCCGTCCTCGCGGCGGGTGCGGATTTCGCGGATCAGGGCGCAGACCGGGGGTGCGGCGGCGGGGTCGGGCAGGGCGCGGTAGTCGTGTGCGCGCAGCCGGTTCACCAGCTCGGCGGCGACGGTGAGCGGCTTGCCGCCGAACTGAAAATCAGCAAGGGCCGGGTGGCCGTGCAGGGTCAGTTCCAGAAAGGCCCGCCGGTCGCGTTCCTCCTGCCACAGCGGCAGGCCCGCGAGCAGGTCGCGCAGGGTCTCGGCGATCGGCAGGTCGCGTTGGGTGTGGGTGGGCATCCGCGTTGGCTCCTTGCTGGTTCGGGGTATGGTTTTCCGGCGGCGGGGCCGTTGTCAAGTCGTTGTCCGGCGTGATGTGGTTCGTGCCTCACCGCATTCTACGAACGCGTGTCAATGCCGTACCACCAAGGTATCCGTCAAATAGCGCTTAAACAGGTCGTCATAGGTGATGATGCGCAGGCCTTCGCAGGTGGCCTGTGCAATGAGCAATCGATCGAAGGGATCTTTATGATACGTCGGCAGTTCAAGAATGGCCTGGGTATGATAAGGGGAAATAGTGAGCCAGCGGAATCCCTGTGCCGTGATGTCATCGACGATCGCGCGTGAGGGCAAATCCATCTTTCCAATGCCATGCTTGATCGCCATTTCCCACACCGATACGGCGCTGACGAATGCGCCGTGACGCTCGATTAAATCAACGGTCGCGCGATCGGCCAGTGCGTCCAGCATCCAGTCATAAATGATGCAGGTATCAAGCAGCAGGCGCATCACCGTCTCCGAGAAACAGGTTCTCGACCTGCGCCTGTGTCTCTGCCGAATTCCAATCGGCGCTGCGGGCAACCAGGCCCTTCCAGGCACCCGGCGGTTTTACCAGTGCTTGCTCGTAGGGAACGATCTTTGCCACCGGCACACCGTTGCGTGCGAGCAGCACTTCCTCGCCGCGCTCGACGGCGGCGACCAGACTGGACAAGCGGTTCTTGGCTTCCAACATATTGACTTGCATAAAGTCACTCCGCGGGCTGAGGCTTTGCTAAGCTTAGCCAATGATGCTCCGGATTGCCATCCTTGATCATAATCCCGGCCATTGCGCCAACAACGAGGCCGCTGGTCCGCACAGCGGACCCTACGGGGCGCCGCCTTCGTCGGGTCCGCTATGCGGACCGACATGCCCGGCCGGCGATGCTCAGTTGGAGTCCAAGGTCTGCGTCTCGACCTCGAATCCGACCACGGTGCGGCTGTCCCGACTGAACTCGACCCCGATCAGGTGAATCGGTTGGCCGCTGGCGCGGTATTTGTCCGCATAGCCGCGGTCTTTGATCTGTTGGAGTGCCCGGCCGTCGGGGGTCAGTTCGACCACTTTGAATTCGAAAAGATAGATGTGCCCGTTGAAGCGCAGGGCCAGGTCGAGGCGGCCGTGGTTGCTGCTGTCTTCCGGCGTGAGGTCCAGACCCAGGGCGGCGAAATAGGTGTAGAAGACGCTGGCGTAGTAGCCCTCGTAATGCGCGATCCGGTTGTTGCGGTACCAGTCGCCGGGGATGCCGGCGAAGAAGGCGCTGAATAGGGCCTGCAAGCCCGGGAAGTCGTTGATCAGCAATAGTTGATACAGCGATTTACGGTGGCGGACCGACGCTTGTGCATCGGGCACCCAGGCGCGCAGCAGGCTGGCGTTGAGGCTTTGGTAAACTTCCCGATTGGGGTAGCGCAGCCGGTAATAGTAGTTGCCGCTGATTTCTTCTTCGCTCGCGATGGTCAGATAGCCGGCCTGGAACATCAGCGCCGCGGTGGGGATGTTGCCCACGTCGAAGGTCGCGAGGATGTCGGCATCGGTCTCCAGCCGCCCCAGGTCGGGCAGCCAGCTGTCGCGCTCGGTGAGCAGATCGACCAGGAAGGTCGGGGTGCCGGTTTCAAACCACCAGGGGCGGAATTGGCGCTCGGCAAAGAGCAGCAGCAGGTCGAACGGGTTGTAGACGGCGTCGCCGGTCCAGTTGTACCCGTTGTACCACTCCCGAATCCGCTCGCGGTCCAGTCCGTCCAGTTCGGCGGCGAACACCTGGTCCAGGTCCGCCTCGGTGTAGCCGCAGATCGCCGAGTGCGCCGCCGACACCGTGATGTCGCGCAGGTTGTTCAGCCCGGAGAACAGGCTGATCTTGCTGAATTTGGACACGCCGGTCAGGAAGACGAAGCGCACATGCGCGTCCTCATCCTTGATGACTGAATACAGATCGCGCAGTCCGTTGCGCAGGTCGCGCGCGACTTCCGGCGTGCCGAGATTGTCCAGAATGGGCTTGTCGTACTCGTCGACCAGGATGACCACCCGCTCCCCGGCGGCGGCGTGGGCTTTGCGGATCAGTTCGCCGAAGCAGCCGGAGGTGGTCGGCTGTTCGCAGTGCAGCCCAAGCGCTTCCTGGTTGATCGAGAGCAACTCACGGATCTTCAGCGTCAGCCCGTCCGCGCTCTGGAGCAGGCCGCCGCCGAAGCTCAAGCGGATGACCGGCGCGGGTCGCGACCAATCCCAGCGGTCATGGATGAAGAGCCCGCGAAACAGCGGCTCACTGCCGGCGAAGATCTCGGCCAGCGTATCCAGGAACAGCGACTTGCCGAACCGGCGCGGCCGGGAGAGAAAATAGTGTGTGCCCTCCGCGATCAGCTTGAGGGCAAAGTTCGTCTTGTCGACGTAGTAACAGTCATCCTCGCGAATCTTGCGGAAGGTCTGGATGCCGATGGGCAGTCGCTTGCGGGTCATGGGGGGCTCGTGGCGGGGTGGGCCGGGGTATGGCCCTCGTCGGCCGTTGCGACGATAGCAGGTAGCCGCTCGATCCTGATGCGGGCCACGCCGCGGTTGTTGCAGTAAAAGAGGTCATCGAGCATGGGGAGGCGCAGGTCAGCGTCGTTGACAAAGAACTCCAGGTTGCCGGTGACGTCGGGTAGGAATTCGGCGCTGCAGCCGATTTTTTTCAGGCCTCGCCCCGATACGCCTGCGAGCAATGCGAACATCGGCAGGTCAGGCTGGCGCAAGAACGGTTTGGCAAGCGCCAATAGATAGTTGAGACGCTTTTGCTGCTTTGGATCTTTCGGTGGGTTGATCAAGCCCTCGGGGCTGGCCGGAAAGATGCTGTCAACCCATCCGGACCAGCGTTCGACCTGGATACGGTACCGCTCGCCGACCTTGACCTGAAATCCGGTCTTGCAACTGAAGGCGCTGGTCACGAACTCCAGGCGGTGGACCTGGCCGACGTCGAGCGTGCGCAGATCTGTCAGCTTCCGCTGTCCGGGTTTAAGCCTGTTGCGGGGAGTGAGCCCGCGGAAGCACCAAGCCGAGTGGATTTCACGGCCCAACCAGAGCGGCAGATAGACGATCAGGGCGAACAGCCGAACCAGGAGGATGCGTGCCAGGAAGCCGATCCAGCGCGCGCCGGACGTCTTGCTGATGCCCTCCACCAGCGCGAGCAGGCGATACCGCGGTACCGTGCCCGACGCGTGCGGGCGGTGCTGCGGGCACAGCACGGCCCACCCGGCGGTGGCGAGCTGATGTTGCCGGGATTTGAGCTGTTGCAGCAGCACCATGAGCAGGAGGAAGAACGCCGGGGGTCCCCACCGGGTCCAGGGCTGCGCCAGGAATCGGTCGAGCCACTCGGGCATCCAGCCGGCCCAGGGTGTGGCGAGCGGTCCGGCGCCGCCGAGCCAGGCCCAGCTTTCCCGCAGCAGAAAGAGCACCACCGAGCACAAGACCGCGAAATAAACGAGCCGCCGCAGCCAGACGATCGCCCCGCACTGCGCCATCGCCCGGCGCCACTCGGCCAGTTGCTGCTGCGTGGGGGCGAGGCTGTTGATCAGCGAAGAACGCTCGGTGAGGTTGGGCGGCGCGTACTGATCAGTGGCTTGCGCGATGCGCCGCTGCACGCTCGGGTGAATGACCAGATCGGCCTCGGTATACTCGGTGCGGATCGTTTCGGTGTCGCGCGGCGCCAAACGGTAGATGGCGCCCAGGCCGCTGCGCGAGTCGTTCAGGCGCCCGTGGGCGTTGGCCGTGCGCCGGATCTGGTCCAGCACCGCGGGGTGCCAAAGCAGCCCCGGCGCGCCCGTGGCGGCCGGGCTCTGATCGAAGGCGGTGACCCGCTCGATCATCCAGTCGAGGCTGAGCAGGGCCAGTTGCGGTTTCGGATAGCCGCCGCCGACGTTGGCGTGCACGCCGGCGAACCAGACCTGCTCGATGCGGCCGGGCTGGTCCTCGATGCGCTCGTCCCACAAGACCGGATGGAAGGTCTTGCGGGCGTCGTCGATAGACAGCGCCTGACAGCCGTGTGCGACCTGCGCGCTCAGAATCCGATCGGGAAAGTTGTAGTGAATGACCTTGTCAATGGCCTCGCGCAGTTCATCGAAGGGTACGCCCAAGGCGTCAACCGTATCCCAGACGCCGACGAAATGAACCGGCGTCGGTTCCGGGCGCGCGTAGGCTTGCCGAAAGTGCGTGGGGATTTGGGGGTCGTTTTCACTGCGGCGCGCGGCGCAATAGGCGGCACGCAGGAGGCGCTCGAGACAGGCTTCGGAGTCGATCTTGGTCAGATCAAGGATGCCGCACTGGGCGATCAGACCAGTCAGCAGGCGTACGGTAAAGGCGCCGCGACTGAAGCCGAACAGGTAGATGCGGTCATCCGGCTCCCATTGCCGCACCAGAAAGCCGTAGAGGTCGCGCACGTTGCGGCTCAGGCCCCAACCGACTGCGCCGCCAATGGCCCGCAGCAGCTTCAGGTCTTGGGAGCCGACCCCATCGTCGTAGCAGCAGACTTGCTCAGGCTGGTCGTGGACCAGGGCCTGATAGAGCCGCCAGATGTTGGTCTCGTAGCCGACCCCGCCGCTTTGGCCGGTGCCGTCCGATAACAATACGATGTTTTTTGACATGGCCCTTGTCCGTTGGTGTCCGACCACTGCAGTGTGCGCGCGAGTCCTGCTCCCCGGCTAACGGCCATGCAAGGAACATCAAGCCACCGTGGAAGATGAACGTCCCTCGTGGGAGCGGCGTCCCGCCGCGATGCGGTGCCGCGGTGACCTCGAACGCGACGGCTCACGCCCGGCCCCGTCGCGGCGCGCCTTTCACGGTAAAATCTAGTACCCGTTGCCGGGTTTGTCAAAGACGGTCGGTATTGCTCAACGGCAATCCGTGGATTCCACAGGAGCACTGCCGGCCGCAACGCGGCATTGATCGTCCAGGCACCCGCCGAAACGATGATCAAGGTGGTATGGGATTTGCGGGAAATCGCCTAAGATCTCCCGTTTAGCCGCTGAGGCCTGCCGACAGCACCCTTGCCGTGGGCAGTGGTGTCGGCAATCTGCACGCACACACTGGATTTCGTTTCATGCGAACGGACACCGTTATCGTGTTCGACGCCGATGAGCACCCATCGGTGAGAAGATCCTTTCACGAACTGCCGCGCGCCCATGGTCTGCCGTTGGGCCGCGGCCGGTTGCGGGTCGAGCCGGCGGATTTCGTGGTGGATGAGCAACTCGGCTTTGCCCCGGACGGGGAGGGCGATCATCTGCTGTTGTGGGTGCGCAAGACCGATACCAACACCGAATGGGCGGCGCGGCGGCTGGCCGAGGTCGCCGGGATTGCGCAGAAAGACTTGGGCTATGCCGGTCTCAAGGATCGGCGCGCCGTCACCAGTCAGTGGTTCTCCCTGCCGCGCCCGCGGGATCGGGACCCCGACTGGTCGGTGTTGGCCGCCGAGGGGATCGAGGTTCTGGCGGTCCATGCGCACCGCCGTAAGCTGCGTCGCGGCAGCCTGGCCGGCAATCGCTTTCGCATCCTGGTGCGCGAGTGGGCGGTCGACCGGGAGCTGCTTGCCGACCGGATTGCGGCGATCCGCCTCAAGGGCGTTCCCAATTACTTCGGTGAACAGCGCTTTGGCCGCGACGGTGCCAATCTGGCCCGCGCCGATGCCCTGTTCCATGGCGCCATCCGCCGTCCCTCCCGCCATCAACAAGGGCTCTGGCTCTCCGCCGCCCGTTCGCAGATTTTCAACGACGTGCTGGCCGAGCGGGTGCAGCGCGGCGATTGGGATCAGCCGCTGCCGGGTGACTGTCTCAATCTGGCCGGCAGCCATTCGTTCTTTCCGGCCGAGACCATCGACGCGACTTTGATCGAGCGCTGCGTTCGTCTGGATCTCCATCCCACCGGCCCGCTGTGGGGCCGTGACGATCCGCCCACCGGCGGCGCGGTGCGCACGCTGGAAGACGCGGTGGTCGCCGGTCTGCCCGGCTGGTCCGCCAGCCTGGCTCGCTTCGGCCTGGAGCAGGAGCGGCGCGCGCTGCGGCTGCCGGTGCCGGATCTCGCTTGGGTTCAGGCCGAGAACGGTTGCGCGCTGACCTTCCAACTCCCTGCCGGGGCTTATGCGACCGCGGTCCTGCGGGAACTGCTGGATGACCAAGGAGGTTGGCAGTCGTGAGCAGAATCGAATCGGCCATCGCCCATTGGCCCTACGTCGAGCCGGTGTTGCGCCTGCCGACGACTGAGGAAGAATACCTTGGTGCGGTCGCAGCCCTCGACGCGGTACTGGATGCGGGGGGGGCGGACGAGTCGCACCCGCTCGCCTCACTCGCGGGGCAGCTTGGCGAGGTTGTTGCCGAATGGGAAGGCCGAGACCCGATGCCCGCGCCGGCCGATGGTGTCGCGATGCTGCGGCACCTGACGGAGGTGCATGGGCTCCTTCAATCCGACCTGCCCGAGATCGGTGCCCAAAGTGTGGTCAGCGCCGTCTTGGCCGGGCGGCGCAGCCTCAACATCCGTCAGATCAAGGCTCTGGCAGCGCGCTTCGGCATTCCGGCAGGTAATTTCCTGTAAGGGAGAAGGTCAATGAACCACAGGTTGCTTTTGAGCGCCTGTTTTCGCTCTGAACCGGGCCGGTTCAGCAGCCACGCCAGGTGGTCCGCGGTCGTGCTCGCATTTGCCGTTGCCGTCGGCGCATTCGCTCAAGACCCCGCGGTATCCGGCGGCATGGACGCGCCGATCGTGGTCCCAGGGACGGACGGCTCCGCCCCGTCGGACCAGCCCGCCAAACCGGAGCTGATGCTCGCCGAGGTCTACACGCCAGGCATCGACCTGTCTGACTACTGGGTCAGCGAGAAGCTCGACGGGGTGCGGGCCTATTGGGACGGTCAGCGTCTGATCACCCGTGCCGGTCATCGGATTGCGGCACCGGACTGGTTTATCGCCGGGTTTCCCGCGGTGCCCTTGGATGGAGAGCTTTGGCTGGGGCGAGGTGGTTTCGAGACCCTGTCCGGCACCGTGCGGCGGTTGGAACCGGACGCGGATGCCTGGGCCAAGGTGCGTTACATGGTCTTCGACCTGCCGGCCTCAAAGGAGCCGTTCGGCCGTCGGCTGAGCGCCTTGCGCGCCCTGCGCGCCGCGTCCCCAAGCCCTTATCTGACCGTCGTCGAGCAGTCGCGGGTGGCGGACCATGCCGCCCTGATGGCCCGGCTCGCGGCCGTGGTCCGCGACGGCGGCGAGGGGCTGATGCTGCATCGCGACTCCAGCCGCTATCGCGGTGTGCGCTCGGCCGATCTGCTCAAGGTCAAGCCCTACGAGGACGCGGAGGCGCGGGTCATCGGCCATCTTCCCGGTGCGGGCAAATACGCCGGGATGCTCGGCGCCCTGTTACTGGAAGACGCGGATGGGCGGCGGTTTCGCATCGGCACCGGTTTCAGCGACGCCCAGCGCCGGGAGCCGCCGCCGCTCGGCAGTCTGGTGACCTATCAGTTCCACGGGCGTACCGAGCAGGGGTTGCCGCGGTTTGCGAGTTTTCTGCGGGTGCGCGAGCTTCCTCAGGAAACCATTCGCGAATAGGCGCAACAAGCAAGTCCTCTCGACCGCTGCGTCGTCAGGGCTTCCAGCCCTGACCGTTTCAGTCCCGACGCCGTCAGGCCAGGATGGCCTGACGACGCACGTTCACGGTAAGCCTCGACCTCCAGCGTGGGAATGCCGTCCAGTCACTCCAGCGGCCGGTGGCGCCACGCGACGGCTTCCGCGTCGCGATTTGCTCCCACGCTGGAGCGTGGCAGCCAGATCACAGCAACGGCGTCTCCTCCTAACCCTCCACCCGATTCACATCCACCGCCACCGTCAGCTCGTGGGAGCCGCCGCCGTAAAAGATTCCGCGCATGGGGGTCACGTCGTGGAAGTCACGGCCCAGCGCGGTGGTGATGTGCTGCTCGCCGGGAATCAGGTTGTTGGTGGGGTCGAAATCGACCCAGCCCAGTTCGGGGACCAGCACGGCGAACCAGGCATGAGACGCGTCGGAGCCCTGGAGTTTGGCCTGGCCGGGAGGCGGCAGCGTTTCGAGGTAGCCGCTGACATAGCGGGCGGCGAGCCCCAGGCCGCGCAGGCCGGCGATGGCGATGTGGGCGAAGTCCTGGCAGACCCCGCGCCGATGCTCCATGACCTCGGCGATCGGGGTGGCGATGGTGGTGAAGTGGGGGTCATAGGCGAATTCAGTGAAGATCCGTGCCATGAGGTCGCAGGTGGCCTCCAGGAGCGGCCGGCCGGGGGTGAACGAGGTGGCGGCGAAGGCACGGGCGGCGGTGTCCAGGGGGATCTGTGGAGAGGGCAGGGTGTAGACCTGCTTCGTCGCCAGCTTGGGGTGTTCCCGCTCGCCCAGCAGGTCACGGACCAACTCCCAGGCGGGAGTGCGTGACAGGTCCGGGATATTTGGTCTCATCACCTCGACTTCACTGACCGCGGTGACCTCCAGGGCCTCGTGCGGCTGCTGAATCGAGAAATAGTTCACCCGGTTACCAAAGAAGTCCTCGTGCTCGCGGTTGACCGCCGGCCAGGGGTCGACCCGCAGTTGGCTCGACAGACAGCGCTGATAGTGGCCTTGGCGCGGTTTCAAGTGAACCAGGCTATGGCAGAGCGACACGGGCTCCGCGTACTGATAGCGGGTCCGGTGGCTGATGCGGTACTTCATCGCGCGTTCCTCACTTGACCACCCCGATCCGGCGCAACAGGCTGTGGGGCTGTTCCTCGTGGCGGAAATACTGGCCGGTCAGGGCGTCCGAGATCGCCGCCAGGTCGGATTCCAAGTCCTTGAGCACGCGCTCTAGGACGATGCGCCGGTGCGTGTGCGGGTCGGCCTGAGCCAGGGTGTCGATCTCGGCCAGACGCACCCCGGTCAGGCACTTCATCACCAGTTTCTGCGCCGGCGTGCGCCCGACCGCCAGCTCGCCCTTGGGCATCTCGGTGACCAGCTTTTCCAGCGCGATCAACTGATAGGCCAGGGCGCGCGGGTTGCCTTCATCCTGCAGCACCAGATCGAGCAGGGCGCCGACGCGGGTACCGGCGCGGTAGCGGCGGCGGTAGGTGATGGTGCTGTCGGTGACTCCGAGGATGGCCTCGATCAGGGTCGCTTCATCCAGTTCGGAGTTCAACGGGGTCAGGGTCGAGCGCAGCAGACCGGCCAGGGCCGCGCCGCGCTCCAGCCGACGCCCGGTCTCCAGGAAGTGCCAGCCCTCGTTGTGGGTCATGTTCTCCTGCGTCAGCCCGGAGAAGGCGACCAGCGACGTGACCAGCGGGTCGAGTTCGTCCAGGGCCTGTGAGGGCTGGGTCGGCGGGTTACCGGTCAGCGCATGCAGCCGTGCCTCGATGTCGCTGACGATGCGCCAGGTGTCCACCGAGAGGCGCTCGCGCACCGAGTACGCGGCCAGCCCCAGGGCCTGCAGCGTTTGGGGCAAGCCGCCCAGCCGGGCCGGATCGGCGATCAGCGACAGCAACTCGGGCAGGGGGCTGCGCAGCCGGGCCTCGGCGCCGGCGCCGATGAACCCGGGGAACGCCTGGGTCTGATGCGTCAGGGCTTCGAGCAGGGACCGCATGAAGTAGGTCTCCGGCTTGGTGGTCACCAGATCGGCGCGTTCGGACAGCTTGAAGATGGTCATGCGCAACAGCCGCACCAGGCCCTCGGCCCGCTCCGCATAGCGCCCGATCCAGAACAGGTTGTCGGCGACCCGGCTGGAGACCTCGCTCTCCTGGGTCACGGTCGGGCTCTGCGGTTCGCCGCTGATCAGCAGCGTCTCCTGGCGCTCGGGTTCCGAGGCGAGTACCCAGGCATCTTTGCCGATTCCGCCCAATTGGTTGCTGACCAGGGCGGCGCCGCCGCTGCCGAGTGCGACCCGTCCGAGCCCGCCGGGCATGACCGCGTAGCCGTCATCCTCGGCGCACAGGAAGGTGCGCAGCGTGATCGGACGCGGCTCCAGGTGTTGATCGATCAGGGTCGGTGCGGTGGATGGCGTGACGCGTTCCTGGGCTACATAGCGGTGCGGGGCGGCCTGGATCGCATGGATCAGGGCGGCCCGCGCCGCGGCGTCCATCTCGGCCGGGAACACACAGCGCCGGCCGGGGGGCTTGCCGGCCAGCTTGACCACCAGCGCATTCAGATTGGCCAGCACATAGGTGCGCGCCTGCGGATCACCGCACCACCAGGTCGGGATGTCGCGCAGGTGCAGGTCCTCACCCATCAGGTGGCGGCACAGCCCGGGCAGGAAGGCCATCAGGCCCGGGTGTTCCAGCACCCCGCTGCCCAGCGCATTGGCGACCACCAGATTGCCGGCCCGGACCGCCTGGACCAGGCCGGGTACGCCCAGGTAGGAGTCCTCACGCAACTCCAGGGGATCGCTGTCGCTGCTGTTGATGCGGCGCAGAACGGCATCGATGCGCTCCAGGCGCCCCAGGGTGCGCAGCCAGAGCGCGCCGTCGCGCACCGACAGGTCCCCGCCCTGCACCAGGGTATACCCCAGGTAGTTCGCCAGATAGGCGTGCTCGAAATAAGCCTCGCTCTGCGGGCCGGGGGTGAGCACCACCACCCGCGTGTGGCCGCCCCGGCCCGGGGCGAGCCGGGTGAGGGTGCGGCGCATGGTGCGGAAGAACCCGGCCAGGCGGTGCACGTGCGAGTCGCGGAACAGGCTGGGGATGACGCGCGAGAGCACCACCCGGTTCTCCAGGGCATAGCCGGCCCCGAGCGGGCTCTGGGTGCGGTCGCCGATCACCCGCCACTGCCCGTCCGGCGTGCGGGTGAGGTCGGCGGCATAGTGGACGAGCGGGCGTCGGCCGGCGACCTCGATCCCGTGACAGGGGAGCAGGTACTCGGGATAGCTGTCGATCAGCTCGGCCGGCAGCAGGCCGCGCTTGATCAGTTCGCGCGGGCCGTAGAGGTCCAGCAGGATCAGGTTGAACAGCTCGGCACGCTGCATCAGGCCGCGCTCCAGCACCGCCCACTCCTCGCTGCGGATCAGCAGCGGCAGCAAATCCAGTTCCCAGGGCCGGGACATGCCCTTGGTGTCGCCGTTCAGGTTATAGGTGACCCCGTTGTCGCGAAACATCCGCGCCGCTTCGCGGTAGCGCTCCTCGATGCCCGCGGGGCCCAGGGTGCGCAAGGCGTCCAGCAGGTAGCGCCACTGCGGGCGCACCTCGCCCGCGCCCGGCCGCATCTCATCGAAGCAGTTGGGGAGCGGCAGGTAATCATCGACCAGTCCAGGGCTGGCCAGGACTTCTGCGGCATTGGGAAGGGGCATGGACGGAGACTCTTGGCGTGGACTCTTGGCGTGTCACTTAGGGGTCGATTAGACACGGCGAAGGCGGGGGTGACAAGGCGCAACGTCGCGTCAGCCGTGATTGTGGTCGCGAGTGAACGATTCGTGCGGGTGATTTTGCGTTCCGGCCTGATCGCTCAGGCACCGGCCGAGGTGGGCGCCGCCGGCTGGTTTCCGCCGTGGGCGAGCGACGATGGGTGCGGTTGAGGCGCACGCCGCCTTCCGTTCGACTGTCGAGGTAACTGTCGGGCGATTGTAGGGGCGACTTTAGTCGCCCTCTAAACGTCGGTCGATTCCCTACTAAAAATCACCTTACGCGCGGCCTGGCCGGAGCCTGACTCCCGGCTTGTCGGGGGCCTGACCCGGACGCGGTAGCGATTCCGGCCTTCCAGTCACACGGTAACCGACCACACGCGCTTCGACCTGGCGTGTGCGGAGGGCCGGTTCACTCTCCCGCAGCCGGGACCGCATGAACCTGCTAAGATTCCGGCAGACAAGTGGCGATCCTGACCCACCCCAGGCTTTCCGGTGACTTGCCCTAACCGCTTCGGAGGCGCCCCGATGTCCATGGTACTCACGTCCGAACCCCTGCCCTTGGTCGTCGACACCGACGGCGCGGTCCGAGTCGCCAAGACGCGCGTCACCTTGGATACCGTCGTCGCCGCGTTTCAGGATGGGCTCGCGGCCGAGGAAATCGCGGAACAATATCCCGCTCTGTCATTGGGCCAGATCTACGCCGTGATCGGCTATTACCTTGACCACCAAGCGGAGGTGCACGCCTACCTTGGCGCCAGAGAGGATCGCGCCCACGCGGTTCGCCAAGCAAACGAAAGACTTTTCAGCCCCGTGGGGATTCGTGCCCGGCTGTTGGCCCGCCAGATGCCGCGACCCTAACCATGCTAGGGCTGCTTGCCGACGAGAACTTCAACAATAATGAGGTCAGTCGTAAAGTCCCGCTGAGCTTAGCCATCGAGGAGATCCATTTGCTCGCAATATGCAGTGTGCCAGGCGAGTGGGAGGGGCAGGTTCGGTACTTGCCGCTCCGTTAGGTCGGCAGACGAGCCATTATCGCGGAAAAGGAGACCTGGCCCACAGATGCAATTTGGCGTGAGATCTCCTGTTTTCAGGCTCATGGGGCCGCCGGTCGGTCTGCCGTCCGGCCGGCGGCGGGGGTCAATGCACCTGCAGCCAGGAGCGTCGTCCGCCTTTCAGGTCGACCGGGTTCTCGGTGGTGACCTCGACACCGGCATCCTTGGCTCCGCTTGCGAATTTATACTCCCGGGTCCCGGCGGCAATGATCGCCGGCTCCTGAATCGGCCCAACCTTGGATTTCTTGCCGGAGGGGGTGACGAGGACCGTCTTGCCGTCCTCTTGGATGGGCACCAGGTCGAGGTTAGTGAACACTCCGTCGCCGTTGAGATCGAACAACACTTCGCTCACTGGCTTGCCGTCCAGCAGATTCAGTTCCATCAGCCAACCCTCGCCGCCGAAGTCGCAGGCCACGTCGGAGGGGATCATGGTCGTGAAGATGATGCGGCCGCCGCGTGCCCTCGGCTCGGTGACTTGAATTTCTCCGAGCGCGCCGGTGATCGGGTGCACGAGTTTGAGGTGCCACCCCAGGTGGGTGGTTGGCGGGTTGCCTTCCGGCTTGCCGACGGTCTTGTGCCAGACGATCGGGTTGGCTGTGGTCACGCGGACGTCGAAGCCGCTGACGGTCTGTTCTGCCACGATCTCCTGCTTTAACAGGTGTTCGGTGCGGATATCGCCGGCGCCGTCGAGACGGTCCCAGATCCCATAGAACGCATTGATCTTGGTCTGATCCTTGTCAGGGGTGCGGTCGGCGGTCCGGTAATAGGAGCCGGTGCCGAACAGGACCAGGACGCCGCCCTGAGGATGGCGGACGACCTCCGGGCGCACGGTGATCGGCTGATAGGTTCTAACGCTCTCGATCTTCGCTTCATCCGTAAACAGCGGTTTGCCGTCGAACGAGACTTTCCAGCCGCCCGCGGTGGTGGGTTCGAAGCGCCACAACCGGCCTTGGAGGTCTCCCGCATAGATGTAGTCGACCAGCGCATCGCCGTCATAGTCGATCGGGGCGACGCTGGAGAGCCCGTTGTCCGCGAGGTCGTCCACGAGGAGTTCTTCCAGTCGTTCACCGGTGGCGGCGTTCACAAGATAGAGGGCGGCTATCCCCGCGGCGCTTTCGTAGCCGTTGCCGAAGACCGCGGCCCAGACCCCGTTGTGGTTGTTGTCGGGAAGCCGCACGACGGCCGGCTTGCTGAAGGTGTAGCCCAGATGTTCGAAGTCCGTATCCCCGCCGACGATATCCCAGAGGACTTGACTGCTTGCCGCGGCCTCGGTGCCTTGGAATGCCGTGGGGTCGGTCACATCGATGGCGAACATGCCGGCTCCGCCGGCGGCGAGTCCGGACACCAGGACGCTTCGCCATTGCTTGTCGGCGCCCAGATAGGCGTCAGTCACCGTGGGGCCGAGGTCGACAAAAAACTGGTGCTTTGTCTGGTAATCAAGCGTGGTCAGCGCGCCGAGCTTCGGGTAGACGGCACGTGGCACGTAGGCGAAGAGTTCATCACCGTTGTTGGCCATGAAGGCATGCAGCATCCCGTCGTTCGCGCCGACATAGAGCACGTGGGCGCGTCCGACATGTGTGTTCGCAAAATCCTGGTAGCTCTCGGTCTCGAGGTCGTTGGGGAACAAGGCGGCGGGCGGGCCGACATAGGCCGGCTCCGAGTTGACGATATCCCCCAGCAGGGCATCGCGCGTGCGCAGCGTGCCGTTCGGCTGGCTGATCTCGTTCGTCTGGCTGCCGCGCAGGTAGTCGAGCCGTTGCTCGCGCGCGGTATCCGTGGTGCAGGTCGGGCAGAGGTTGACCTTCTGGGCGGCGGCGATGCCGTCGTTGTTGTTGCTTTCCACGCCACCCCACTGGAAGGGTACGCCGGTGCGACTGTCCTCATTGGCGGTGAGAATGCGGCGGGTGCCGGCCTTGGCCTGGATGCCGATCTGGTCTTGGGCGTGCCAGGCGGCCGCGCCGAGTGTGCCGTCAGGTTTGATCGGGAAGGCGATCAAGTCCCCGGTCCAGTTTTCGGTGTTGTAGCGTGCCTGGTAGATGCGGGTGTCGGTACTGAGCGTCACCGAATTGGCCGCGACCGAGGCGGACGAGGATGTCGTCGAGATGATGTCGAGAAAACGCGCGAGTGACGGGCCTAGTTCGGTCGGGTTGCTGGCGAAGAAGAATCCGTCAGGGCGTTTGTTGGCATCGGCATCCCACTCGGTCGACGGCTCCTGATCCGGGAGTTGGTTCTTGTTGCTGTCGATGAAGCTGCCGTACTTGGCAGCATACCACATGGGTTCTTCAAGCAAGCTGGCGGTCGAGTCGCCGAGGGTATAGGTCACGCTGGTCGCGGCTAGCGTCAAATTGCAATTAGAGCAACTCTTCGGATCGGTTGGACATGGAAGACTCTCGGATACTCCGTTTGAGCACACGTCGCAGGTCGTGCAACCGATGACGCCACTTGGGTCGGTGTACTTAAAATTGTTGATTCCGGTGTGTACGTGAAATCCGTCTTGGGTGGTACCGCCGATGACATAACCGAATCCCAGCTGTTGATCAGTCGATTTTCGGTCCACCTTGGTCTTGACCGTTACGGTGTTGCCAAGGGTGTTGATGGCATAACTCAGGGTGCCCTTCATGTCCTGGTCATAATCACCGCCCTGTTCGCTGTCTTCCCAATTGATGTAGACCTCGCCGGTACCGGCATCAATGTTTTGCGCCAGGATCTTGAAGTCGACGATGGCGCAATTGCCGTCCGGGTCGGGTTTCAGGTTGCGGCAGGCGGGAAGAATTGAGACGGTGCCCTTTCCCCCGGGAACTGGGATGACCAGTTTGGGCGCGGCGGGCGACAGGGTGACGGCGCGGGTGGTGATCGTCTGCTCACCGGTCAACGAGCGAATATCATTGGTGTGCGCCCAATGCGCCAGACCGGCGACGAAATAGGTGCCTGAAAGACGCGGCGCGCCGGGGCAGGCGCCACGGACGTCGCCTAGGGCGGAGACCTGTTTTCCTGTACACAACTGATTATCGTCCGTGCCGTTCTCCCCCACGAAGAAGTCATGGCCGCTGACGCCCTCGTTGTCCCCAACCGTGTCGGTCGTATCTGCAGCGTCGGGAGATCCGTTCAAGCCGCTTGGATCCATGCCGTCGTTATCGTAGGACGATTCGCTGGCGTTCAGCACGATGATGTCGCAGTGGGCGCACCAGTTCTGGGCGTCCAGGGGGTCATCCCATGCCGGACTCATCAGTCCGTCGATGTACGCGCTATCTGTCGCGCCGAAGTTGGGGGTCTTGGTTCCGGCCATGTAACGCAGTGCTTCCAGATACATCTCGCTCAACGGGTTACCCCAGTTGCTGCACTTGCCTTCGTCGAAGAAAGATAAGCCCCAGTCACAGGAATCCGTGGTGTTGTAATACCCTTTGCCGTCGCCGTACTCATAGCGAGCGATACGGAACCGGTTGAGGGTATCGACAATGCCTGTCACTTTGGTAAAGGTGCCGTTCGTTGCAGCATTGACCTCATTGGCGAAGGACGAGACGTTCTTGCGCAGTACGCCGCCTGATTTGTTCTTGGCATAGCTCCCGGTCAGCAGGCCGAACAGCAGTTGACCGTCCTCACCATAAGTGTGCAGGAGCCCCACCGGCTTGTAATTACCGTTAGGGTAGCGCTTGCACTCTTCCGTTCCGATCTTCCCGGCGACACAGACCTGGACCCGAGCGCTAAAGGTCGGTTCGCCTAGACCGTCGCTGCCCTTGTTTGGATCGCTGGTATTGGATCCAGTAGTGTTATTACCGCTGGGACTGTCGCGGGTTTTGTTGTGCAATGCTTCGTCGTCCCAGGTGCACTGCCAGCGTTCATTCGCAGCCCAGTAGCGAAAATCGCCGCGGGCAACGCGGATTTGCGGCGGAGTATTGACTACTTCCGGGTCTTGAGATTGTTTGGAGCCCGCGTAGTAGGTGGTGTTGCACAGGGTCAGCGAAGTCTCGTTGAAGGGTGTCAGCCGATTGATGTCCGTACCATTGTAGAACTTGGCGAAGCTATGGGCGTCGCTTGGAATGTAGGCGCGTTCCAGGACGGTATCATCGGCGTCGTCAGTGGAGCGGTAGCCCCCGTAAAGCACCTTGCGCACGATGTCCATGCGCGACATGGTCGCCCAGTTGAGGAAGTTTCCGCTCCAGGTTCCATCAACTGCATCGCAATAGAGATTGGGGTCGGTGGTGACCGCCTTGGGCTCGAATCGCTCGGCGGCGCTGACATAGTCGTAGCACTTCGTGGGATCAAAGTACCCGTAATACTTGAATGTGGGCACATAGGTGGGATCCGGAACACCGTCGCCGGTCAGGTCATTCCAGTCGGTATAGGCCTTGTAATAGAGCGCATGGTCGTGGGAGAGCACGAACAGGACGCGCGGCTTGACCGACTGGGTGACGATCAGCGGCGTTGTGGCGATGTCGCTGACGGCCATGGCGGTCGCCAAGCCGGCGGCGGCGAGCAGGCCGATGAGTAAGCTAAGTGATGGGTGCTTCATGTCTGGTTCTCGCTGAAACGTTCCTGACTCCATTGCAATGCACGTAAGTCAAACTCGCCGAGCGGGTGGCGGCAGTTCCAAGTCGCGGGAATCGCCACCGGCTAACGCCTCGACCTCCAGTTGCGGACAGCCCGTCGCCGGTTGCGGCCATCCGAATCTCGAACCGCGGTTCGGCGGCCGGCTTAACGGCGATAGGTACTCTGTAGTACCACGCGGGTGGTCGCCGAGCCGCCGAACCCCAGTGCGGTGATGCGAAAGGTTGCGCGCTTCTCGCTGACGTTGTTGACCCCGACCAGCAAGCTGTTACCGGGTTCGACCCCGGCCTCCATGATCTCAATGATGTAGCGCGGGCGCAGTGCAATCCCGATCAGATCATGCCCGTAGGTGCGGGCATTGGCGCTGGTGAGGTCAAACCCGGCCGGTACGCGCGTGTCGTCGAAGCGGTAGAGCCCGTTGCGGCCGTTGAAACTCGGCAGCGAGGGCTGCACCAACAAGTCCTCGGCCTCCCGCAGCGCCGACTCGGCCGCCTGGAAGGCCAGGTTGCGGTCTTGCAGGTTGCCGGCCATGCGCTCATCGGTTTTGATGGCCTTGAGCACGGTCAGGCTCACCAGGCTCATCAACAGCAGTAGAAACATTCCGACGATCAGGGTGCTGCCGCGGCCGCGGCGCCCGCTCATCAGGACCTTGGGGTGCGGCTGAGTGCTCACGGCACATACTTACTGTTGCGCAAGGCAACCACGCTGCCGACGACGCGGCGTAAGCGGCGGTCCGTGGGTGCGGTGCTGATACGCCCACTGGCCGGGATGTCGGGGTTGACGAGCTTCTCGTAGGTCAGACTGGCCGCTTGGGTGCGGATGTTGCGCTCCTGCGAGCGCAGCAGCAGCAGGAAGCGCACGCTGACAACCTGCTCCCAGTCGGTCACCCGGTCGGCGGTCACATAGTCGTCCACCGACAGGCTGGAGTTCTTCACGGTGTCACGGCCGTACAGGACCTGGAAGTCCTCCACGTCGCGGATCAGCTCTTCAGTGATCAAACCGATCTGGCCATTGTCGAGTCCCAGACGCTTGCGGATCAGGGTTGGTGAATCACCCGTGGTCACAAAATAGGCGTGGACGGCAAAGCGGCGGACCACCGAGCCGGGGCGGAAGACGCCGGTCTGAGCGTCGCCAGGTCTGCTGCAGTCGAAACTGCCGAACAAGCGAGCGGTGCAGTTGCCTGGCTGCACCAACGCGGACGTCTCATGCAGGATCGTCTGATCACTCAGACCGGTCACCTGAAACACGGACGTCTGGGTGCAGGCGGGATTGGATGCCACCAGCACCTCGCCGACCTCAAAGCCGTGTTTGAGGCCAAGCCATATCTTCGCCGCAGCCGCATCGTCGTTGATCACGCCGCGTTCGAGATCGATGGCGGCGCGCCGCACGATCAGGATATCGGTCCCGGATTTGAACTGACCGGTGAAATCGGACGGCGGGGCTTTGGTCGCGTCGGCGTTGCCGTCATAGCCTTCGATCCCGCTGGTGCGGTACCGCCAATTGCTACCGGCCTGACCGCCCGTGACGGCGTTGCCCAGGGACGCGGTCGGGCCGCCGCAGGAGAGATAGCCGGCCATGCGTAGATCGGTGGTGATAAAATCCACCGCGAAGCGCCCATGTTCGTCGAGCCGGGCCATGGTGTCGCTCAGGACAGTGGCCTGCCTGCTCCCCGCGTAGAGTTGGCCCAGGGCGGCGATCACGACCAGGCCAAGGGTCAGTGAGATCATGATCTCGATCAAGCTGAAGCCGCGCGCACTGCTACCGGCGGCCGACGCTGCTGGACCCGGACGGAACCCGCGCTGGGACTGCTCACTCCTCATAACTGGGTCATCACACAGACTTCCTGAACGGTGCCTGAGATCGTTGGGCCGAGGCACGAGTCGCGTTGCGGTGCGGACGCATGCTCGGCACGGGCGTCATTCCATTGTACTGCGACCAGGAAGCGGTCGTCGGTCCGCTTGATGCCGGCGTACCAATCGGGAAGCTTGGCGGAATCGATGGTCTGCCACCAGGAGAGCAGGTCGAGGGTGACACGATCGTTGCCCGTGAAATCCTGGGGAGTGTCGAGCGCGCAGGGGCGCGGATCGTCCGCGTCGCGGGGGCCGGCACTGCAAAGTGTCGCGTCGTCATAGCCGCCGCCAAGCGCCGTTGACAGCAGTCCGTTCTCACCCCGGTTCACGCGCATCCGATCAACGATGTCGTAGGCGAGGGCGGTGGCCTGGGAGCGTGTCAAGGTGCTGCCCGCGGCGCGAAGCGCGAGCACTTGGGAGGTCGCCAGGCCGACGAATGCGACGAGGGTGACCACGACGGTGACCAGGACTTCGACCAGGGTGAAGCCGCGCGACTTCGCGCGCGGCCCGTGAGATCGAACGGCAGAGCCCCCGTGACGGTGAGCGCGGACGATCATGAGCAGCCTGCGTCACTCTCGTTGATGTTGATACGCCCAAGATAGTTCAAGTCCAGGCCGCGGGACGCGCCGCTGTCACAATAATTGAAGGTGCCGGCCACGTCCGGGTGTAGCCGGTGCCGCGGAAGGTGACGCCGTGCGGGCGCGACTCGGTGGCGCTGGCGGTGGACGGGGGAACGATCGAGAATGCGGTCTGATCGAAGCGGGTGACATGGATGATCTCATCGGTCCCGGCGTCCGCCACATGGTTTTCGTCCGTGTCGGTGAACACGATCCAGCCAGTGCGCCAGTTCGGCAAGTCGCCCGTGGTGCAGGTTTGCCCGTCGGTCGAGGCGCAGATCGACACGGAAACGCCGCGGCGGGCGGCCTCGCTGCGGGCGAGTGTGAAGGACGAGACTAGCTCGGAGACGGCCTGGCCGCGCTGCATGCTGGCTTGGACACCGCTGAATGCCGGTACGCCGAAGCCTAGGGCCAAGGCGGCGGTGCTGACGGTGATCATCAGTTCGACCAGGGTGACGCCGTGCATCTTCTTCAATGTTTTCATCGTATTCTCGTAGAGGCTGTGCGTGTGATTCGTGAACTTGATCGCGCGGGAATGCGGGCCGACTCAGTCGGGATGCGAATCAGCCCGGGTGCGTTACGTTACGTTAACATTTAAAATGCATAAAACATGCCATTCATGAAGTCCCACACGCGCGCGATTCCGGCGCGGTCGATACCACCAAGGGATGACAGTAATCCCATGTCGCGTATGCTTTCTTTCTGCGACATCACGGCGCCGGCGGTGGTGTGCTCCGTCAGTTCCTTGATCCCGGCACCTGTCGCGCGATTCAGACGCGCCTCAGGTGTAAATTAGCAATCGCGCAAATTGCGAATTGATTTGCAATCTCCAGTACGCCGCTCTGGTATCGTCGTGATAGAGTGGCAAGAATATTGCTTAACTTTCGGGGTGCCCACGCGGGGCGTACCGGACCGGCGTGGGCCGCGCGACGCGGAGGATCGCATGAAGCGGTGGTGTCTTGGTCTGGTGTTGCTCTGGAGCGCCGCGGGTGTCGCTCCGGCGGGGCGCGCGCAGTGCGGCGGCGATTTCGGTGACTGGCTGCAAGGCGTGCGGGTGCAGGCGCACGCCGCGGGCGTCGGCCAGTCCGCGGTCGATCTGCTCGCCGGGGTGCGGCGGAGCGAGCCGGTGCTTGCCCGCGACCAGTCACAGCAGGTGTTCAGTCAGGATTGGCAGACCTTTGCCGAGCGGATGGTGAATGCCTTTCGCCTGAAGTCCGGCAAGGCGCAGTTGGAACGTTTCGCGGGGCCCTTCGCCGCGGCGCAGCAGCATTTCGGTGTGCCGGCTCCGCCGATTGCCGCCTTCTGGGGGCTGGAGTCGGATTTTGGCGCGGTGCAGGGCAAGTTCAGCACACTCGATGCCCTCGCGACCCTGGCGCATGACTGTCGGCGTCCGGACCTGTTTCGCCCCCAGTTGCTCGCCGCGTTGCGGTTGGTTGATCAGGGTTATCTGCGGCCTGACGCCCTGACCGGTGCCTGGGCCGGCGAGTTGGGCCAACTCCAATTGCTGCCGGCGGACTATCTGGCGTACGGTACCGACGGGGATGGCGACGGCCGCGTTGATCTGAAGACCAGTGCGCCGGACGTGATTCTGACCGCGGCACGGTTTCTTCAGCACTTGGGTTGGCGCGCCGGCGAGCCTTGGCTGGAGGAGGTCAGCCTCCCGGAGGCGCTGCCCTGGGAGCAGATCGCCTCCGGCGACTCATGGCCCCGGCGGCAGTGGGCCCTTTGGGAAGTGCGCACGGTGCTTGGGACTGATCTGCTCGGCGATGAACTTCCGTCCACCTTGCTGCTGCCCATGGGGCACAAGGGGTCGGCCTTTCTTGCCTACCCGAACTTCGCGTGCTTTCAGCGATGGAATCAGTCGATGGTGTACGCGACGACGGCCGCCTATTTCGCCAACCGCTTGGCTGGGGCGCCCGCGGCCCGGCGCGGGACGCCGGAGCCCGGTTTATCGACTGATGAACTCAAGCGGTTGCAGGAGAAGTTGCAGGTGCTTGGCTACGCCGTCGGCACGGCCGACGGCATCCTTGGCGCCAAGACCCGCGCGGCGGTGCGTCAGGAGCAGTTGCGGCAAAAACTGCCGGCGGATGGCTGGCCGACCGCGGGGCTGGCAGCCGTGGTCCACCGCTAATATCAGCCGTCGCACGTGATAACCGGACCTCGGGGGTGAGTTTAAGGCGATTTCCGACGAACTTCGCACCACGCGGGCTCAGCCTCCGTTGACCGGGGCGAGGCGAGCGGAGGCCGACGCTTAAGCGGGCGGCGCCGCCGCGTTTGGTTGAAGCCTCGACCTGCTGTCTGTGGTGCGGGTGCAGCAAGATCTGCAGCGGGTGTAGGGGTGACTAAAGTCGCCCCTACAGGTCGGTACATTCTTACCCGGAAATCACCTGATACCCGCCGCGACATCAAGGGTTTGTCTCAGGTGCGACGGCCGGAACAGCGTTTACCAGCAGGTACTGGTCACGTTGTTTCCCTGACTGTCGAACGCCGCGCGGGCCGCGGTGCTGTTGAGTTGGAAGACGGCGCAGCGGATGTCGCCTGCTTGTCTGTTCACGGGGGTTGCGTACAGCGTGAAGGTCTCGGCGGCCAGGGACTCCGTGTTGGCTGGGCTGATGCCGGGATTGTCGGGGCTCACACTGGAGATCCGGTAATGCTTCTCCATAGACCAACTGTCGTCATCCGTCGCGGCGGTGTCCTCATGGAAGGCGGGGCGGACGGTGATCGGGTTGCTGTCCGAGACCTGCGGACAGTCAATGTGGTTGTACCGGCGATAGCGGCTATAGCAGCGCTCAATCTGCTGGCTTAGCCGCACCAACGACTGCTTGGCATCGGTCCGCCGGCTCTTGTAGACCTGAGCCTGGTAGGACGGGTAGGCAATGCCGGCGATGATTGCGATGATCGTGACCACGACCAGCAACTCGACCAGCGTGAAGGCGCGGTTGCGAATGTGCCTGATCAGGTGTTTCCGCCCGCCGCTGAACGCGTTCAATGCAGTTCTACCCAGGAGCGACGGCCGCCGTTGTTCGGTGAGCCGTTCTCGGTGGTGACCTCGATGCCCGCATCCTTGGCGCCGCTGGTAAACTTATACTCCTTGGTGCCGGCGGCTACAATGGCCGGCTCCTGGATGACCGCGACCTTGGATTTCTTGGCCGAGGGAGTGATCTTCGTGGTCTGGCCATCGACCGTGATGGTCGCGAGATCGTTGGTGTCGAAGTCTTGGTCGCCGTCAAGGTCGAACAGGATCTCGGTGATCGGCTGTCCGTCCAGGGCGTTGAGTTCGGTGAGCCAGCCGTCGCCGCTGAAATCACAGGGGAGCGTCGAGGGAATCAGCGTGGTGAAGATGATACGCCCGCCGCGCAGGATTGGTTCGGTGACCTGTTGCTCGCCTTGATGACCATTGTTACCGGGGCTGGTTAATTCGAGGTACCAGCCCAGATGGGTGGTTGGCGGCGTCCCCTCGGGGGTCCCTGAACCCTCGTGCCAGGTGATGGGGTTGGAACTGGTCACCCGCACATCGTATTGGCCGACCCGTTGTTCTTCGACGATGTTTTGGCGCAGCAGGTGCCAGCGGCGGATCCCGGCGGCGCCTGCCGGCGGCACATCGCGGTCCCACACCGCGAAGAAATTATGGGTGACCTCCGGGTGGGGTGTCTGGTCTTCCGTGCGGTAGTAGGACCCGGTACCGAACAACACCAGGGTCCCCTCGTCGGGGTGTCGCATCACCTCCGGGCGCACCGTGATCGGCTGTGTCGCGCCAGGGACGAACACGGTTTCGGTTGTGCTCTTGTACTCGGTGTGGCAAACATAGTTGGAACCCAGCGCCGGCTCCCCGGGGTTCTTGAGGACCCATTCGCACACTTCGACCGGGTGCTGCACGACCACCTCCTCTTGGCTGCTCACCTCAGCGGTGTTGAACAAGGGGACACAGGGAGTTGAAGCGGAGTAGGACACTTTCCAGCCGCCCGAAACGCAGGCTCCATCCGCCGCCGTGGTCGGCTCGAACCGCCACAGGTTGCCCTGCAGATCGCCGGCATAGATAAAGTCGACTCGGGCATCGCCGTCATAGTCCACCGGAGCGACGCTCGCCAGCCCGTTCGGCTTCCCTTCCAGACTGTCTTGTGCGACCACCGCGCTGAGCCGCGCGCCGGTGGCGGCATCGACGATGTAGAGCACGGCCCGTCCGGCGTCGTCGGCGAAGCCGTTGCCGAAGGCGACCGCCCAGCGGCCCCCGTGATTGGTGTCCGGCAGGCGGATGATCGCGGGCTTGCTGAAGGTGTAACCCAGGTCGGTGAAGCCCGCGTCGGTTCCGGTGAGGTCCCACAGCACGCGCGCGGCGGCGCTGGTCTCACTGGTTTGCAGCGCGGTCGGACTGGTGATGTCGAGCGCGAACATTCCGGCACCGCCGCCGCCCAGGCCGCTGGCCAGGACGGTGCGCCAGCCCTTGGCTTCACCGAGGTAGGCGTCGCCTGCCGTCGGTCCGCCGTCGACAAAATACTGATGACGGTCATGATAGTCGATCTGGGTCAACAGCGGTAATTTCGGGTAGATGGCGCGTGGAACATAGCCAAAGACTTCGCTGCCGGTGGCGGCTGCAAAGCCGTGCAGCATCCCGTCGTTGCCGCCTAGGTAGAGCATGTGAGGGCGCGTGAGCTGTGCTGGGGCCTCGGCAAACGCCGGGTAGGAAGCAGCCTCCAGGGCGAGGGGTAGATTGGCCTCAGGTACGCCGATGTAAATCGGCTCGGAATTGACCAGGTCGCCCAGTAAATGGCGGCGGGGCCGCAGGTCCAGATCCCCATGGCCGACTTCGTTGCTTTGGTCGCCGCGCAGCCAGTTGAGCCGCGCCTCACCAAGGGCGGTATTCAGGGGTGTCGTATCGACCGTGCAGCTCGGACAAAGATCGCGCTTCTGGCTGCCGGCGATACCGTCCGCGTTGTTACTGGTGACGTCTCCCCAGCGGAATGGAACTCCGGTGCGGCTGTCCGCATTGGTGGTGATGATGCGTCGGCTGGTCAGTTCCATACCATCCAGTCGGTTGCGCGCACTCCAGGATTGGGCCGCCAGCGTGCCGTCTCCGTTCACCGGGAAGGCCACCAGGTCGCCGGACCAGTCGCCGCTGTCATAGCGGGCCTGGTAAATCTTGGTTTCCAGATTCAGGGTGATTGAGTTGGCGGCGACCGAGGCGGAGGACGAGGTGGTGGAGATGACCTCCAGGAATTCGGTGAGCGACTGACCGAGTTCCGCGGGATTGTCCGCGAAGAAGAACCCATCCGGCTGACCGTCCGGCTCATCGACGGGCTTGGCATCCCATTCGTTGTCGCGATCCGGACGGCCGTCGTAGTCGCTGTCGTTGTAGCTTCCGTACTTGGCGGCGTACCACAGGGGGTTCTCCAGCAGTTTGGCCGCGGTCGTGCCGGCACTGAAACGGCGCACGCAGTCGGCCGGTTTGCGCGATGGGTTGTCCTGCGGGTTGGACAGCAGGCTAAAGTTACCGGTACTGCCCTTGCGGATCACTTCACGGTAGACGCCGTCCCCATGCCAGGCGCCGTCGCACAGGGTGTTGCTTGGCGTGCTGCCGTTGTTGGTTCCGGTGACGGTGAATCCGAACAGCAGGCTATTGCCCGCGTAGACGTGCTGCACGGAGGTCGCTACGCGCAGTTCATTGCTCGCCGCTGCGCCGTAGTTGGTGTTGCTGCTGCTGTAGGCTTGATCGTACTCGCTGCATTTGGCGCCAACACAGAACTCCAGACGCGCGATACCGTCCATGTCGTAGTCATTGCCCCAGGTCGAGTCTTCCCACAAGGCGAGGATGCGTCCGCCGATCAACTGGCCCTGGTCGTTCTTATCCAAGCGCTCAATGATCAGGTCCACCAGGCTGCCGGCTCGCCAGCCGCTGGATGTGCGCGTCGCATCGCTGTTGGAGATCGCCTCCGCATGAGGCAGCAGCGTAATCGTGCGGTCCCCTACCGCCACTTGGAAGCGCGGCAGATCGCGAGCCAGCGCCACTGCCCGGGTGAAGACGAACTGATCCCCCTTGCGATCGGCCGGGCGCAGGTCGTTGTCGTGCGCATAATGCGCCAGGCCGGCCACATGGAAGCCGCCCAGCAGACTCGGTCCATCGGGACAGATGCCCTGGGCATCGGCCAGACCGGCGATGGTCTTGGCCGAGCATTGACCGCTGCTACCGCCGAGAACATAGGTGTTCCCGCCCGGGATGCCCTCCCACAGACCCAGGGTCGTGGTGCGGGCGGCGGCGTCGAGTCCGTCGATCTTACTGGTGAGTTGATCCCGGTCGAAGGAGTTCACACCGGTCGACAGGATCACGATATTGCAGCGGGCACACCATTCCGAGGCGGGCATCGGCTCGCTCCAGGTCACCGGTGCCAGTCCGCTGAAATAGGTACCATAGCTACCCGATCGGTCATCGCCCGCAAAGGCATCGGTAGGGCCTGTCTTACCCGCGAAATAGCGCAGTGCCTCGAGTTGGATCTCGGAGATCGGATTACCCCAGTTCGTACACTTGCCGTCTGTGAAGCTGAGGATGCCGTAGGTGTCGCAGCCATCTTTGTATTTGCGGGCCGCGAAGTCGTATTTGTTGATGCGGAAGGTATCGATGGTCTTGATGATGCCGGCGTTGCCGGTGAATTGTCCGGTTTGGAGGTTGATTTCGTCGCGTATGGGGGTCGGGTTGCCGGCAGCGTCTTCAGTTCCGGCGAGCGGGGCGACATTGCGGCGCAGCACGCCGCCGGATTTGTTCTTGGTATAGCTGCCGCTAATCAAACCAAAGCGCAGGCGACCGTCTTCGCCATACTCCTGCAGCAGCCCGCGGGGTTTGACTGTCACCACCGGCGGGTTGGCGTTCGAGGTGTAACGTCCGCAATTGTCTTCCTCTAATCCAGGGGCGCACACTTTGACCCGTGCCTTGAACTCATCCTTATAGGAGGATGACGTTTGGTCCTTGCCGTAAGGTGCGGTCGGGTTGTTCACCGCCTCACGCCAGGCGCACTCGACCACTTCGCCGGAGGCCCACATCGGCCACTGGTTGCGTGCGACCCGGATCAGCGGCGGAGATGCCGTCGTATCCAATGACTGGCTCTCACCCGAGGTGGCCCAGGTGACATTGCAGAAGGTGATCGCGTTAATCCTTTCGTTAGTGCTGTATGGGGTATAGCGGGCCATCTCTGCGGCCCCGGCGGCAGGCGCGAAGACCTTGGCGAAAGCGTGCACGTCGGTCGGCAGCAGAACCCGCTCCAGGATCGTCTCCGCGGTCGTGTCGGTAAAGCGATAACCGCCGTACAACACTTTCCGCAGGAGATCCATCCGGGTCGTGCTCGCCCAATTGAGTAGATTACCGCTCCAGGTACCGCTGCATTGATGATCGGCGGCAGCGCTGATCGCAACGAACAGGCCGGTGGTGGAGCCGCCTGCCGGTGTGGTATAGGAGGTATTCGCTTCGTACGCATAACACATGTCGGAGGCGAAATAACCGAGATAGTCGTAGGCGTTATTGTAGGTGGTATCGATGGTCCCGTCGTCATTGAGGTCGGAGTAGTCGTTGTACGCTTTCTTATAAAGCTGATGGTCATTGGAAAGCGCAAACATCACCAGCGGGTTCACCTGATAGGTGACGGCGAAGGGAGAGGTCGCCACCCCGGCCGACGCGGCGGCGGCTGGGATCAAGAGCAGCGCCAGGGTCAAGGCGGGCCGGATTGGGTTGGAATGGGTGTTCATTGTGGTTCCTCGGTAGGCACGCCAGGCTCCCGTGGTGCGCATCCCTGCCCGCGGTCAGCGGCGAAACGTGGATTGCAGCACCACGCGGGTGGTTGGCGAACCGCCAAAACCCAGGGCAGTGATGCGAAACGAGTTGCGGCGATCTCCCACATAGCGGGTGCCGACGACGAGGCTGCCGCCTTCCTCGACTCCGGCTTCCATCTGTTCAATCATGTAGCGCGGTGGCTGGGAAACGCCGGTCAGTGTCGCGTCGTAGACTTTGGCGTTCTCGATATCGAGGGTGACGGGGGCCGGTACATCATCGGCCAAGAAGTGGTAAAGACCGGTCGTGGTTTGGAACGATGGCAGGGCCGGCTGCTCCAGTAGAGCTTCGGCCGCGCGCAGCGCCGCCTCCGCCGCCTGGAACGCGAGATAGCGATCCTGCAGGTTGCCTGCCAGACGCTCGTCGGTGCGGATCGCCTTCAGGGAGGTCAGGCTGATGACGCTCATCAAGAGCAGCAGAATCATGCCTATGATCAGCGCGCTGCCCCGTTCGGTGTGGGCGCTATGTGAATTGGCCAGCGTCAAGTGAACATTCATGGCAGATGATTGCGCAAGGCGACCAGACCGCCAAGGACGCGGCGCAGGTGCGCGTCGTTGGGACTGATCACCGTGGTGTCGAGCAGCGTAAAGGTTTGTTGGTCCGCGGCCGCGCGTACGCGTTTATCGGCGGAACGCATGAGCAGAGCGAAGCGCACACTGATGACCTGTTCCCAGTCAGTGACCTGATTGGCGGTGACATAGTCGTCGACGCTGTCGTCGCCGTCGTTGGTGGTGTCGCGTCCATAGAGAATCTGCATGTTTTCCACGTCCCTAACGAGCTTGTCGGTCGCGATCGTGGCCAGGCCGCCGTGATGGCTGAGTCGCTTACGAGCCAGGGTTGGGGGGTCCGAGGCACTGATGTAGTAGGCATGGACGGCGTAGCGATTGACCACGGATCCGCGGGGGTAGGTTCCGCTCTGGGCTTTGCCGGGGGTGGTGCAATCGAAACTCCCGAACAAGGCCGCGGAACAGTTACCGGGGCTCACCGTTGCGGTGGCGGCATCGTTGTCGTGCTCAATTGCGTCGAAGACATCGGTGGCCTCGTCATCATTGGTATTCACGACGCGGGTGACCTGAAATAGTGCGGTTTGTGTGCAACTGGGGTTGCTGACGACCAGGATCTCGCCGGTCTGGAACGGGTGCCGGAGTCCCAGGTTCATGATGGCGCCGCCGTTGTCCGCCTCGACCAAGGTGCGTTCCACATCGACTGCGGTGTGACGCAGAATCAGCACGTCGGTGCCGTTGCGGGCCTCGCCGTCCAGTTCTTCGGGCAACGTATCGACGCCGCCCTCAAAGCCTTCGATGCCACGGGTGCTGTAGAGCCAATGGCCGGTTGCATTCACGCTGTTGCCAATCCGCGCCGAGGGTCCGCCGCAGGAGAGATAACCCGCCATCCGTAGGTCACTGGATAGAAAGTCGATGGCAAAGCGGCCGTTCTCGTTGATTTGAGACTGAGTTTCGTTCAGTCGATAGGTCTGGCTGGAGCCGCGGTAGAGTTGCCCAAGGGCAGCGACGATGAGCAAGCCCAGTGTCATGGCGATCAACAGTTCGATCAGCGACAGGCCGGTGCAGGTCCGTCGACCGGTGGTGATGGGCATCGCGGCGCGGCCGACTCCGGCTTTCATAGCTGAGTCCTTACACAGACTTCCTGCATTGAGGCCGGCATCTGGTGGCCCAGGCAGGAGGCGCGTGTCTCGCCCGGGTCGACCAGGTTGCCCTCGGTGCGCTCGTCGTCCCACTGGACGGCAATCCGGAACAGGCGTCCTTCGCGTTGAATCATCGCGTACCAGTTGGGCAGGCCGGCACTGTCGATGGCCATCCACCAACCTTTCAGGTCGAGCGTGACCGCTTGAGTGCCGGTCAGGTCGGCCAGTGTGTCGAATTGGCAGTTGCGTGAATCCGCCGCGTGGCGAGCGCTGCTGTTGCATAGGGTGGCATCATCGTAGCCGCCGCCGAGTGCGCTAGTAGCCGTGCCGTCGGCACCTCGATTCAGGCGCAGTTGATCGATCATGTCATAGGCCAAACCGGTCGCCTGGGAGCGATAGCGAGCGCTGTCGGCCGCGCGCAAGGCGAGTACCTGTACGGTGACCAGACCGACAAAAGCAACGACAGTGACCGCTGTGGTGACCAGGATCTCGATCATCGTGAAGCCGGGCGAGCGGCGGTACCCAAGCACGAATCGCGGCGGCCGGATTGCCCCGCGGGTGCGGTGGGCGTTCACGGGCAGCCTTGGCCGCTTGCGCTTTGCTCGATCCGGCCCACGAAACCCAGTGTCAGGACACGATATTCTCGGGCATCACAGAAAGTGAACGTGCCGGTTGCGTTGGGAAAGCCGTTGCTGCTAAGCGTAATCGCGGTGACCGCCGTGTCGTTTTGGTCCACTAGTTGAGTTCGCAGTGTGAACCCCGGTTCGGTGAAATTCGCGTAATGGACGAGGTCGTCTATGGCCCCGTCGTCATCCAGGTCGGCGAGAAGAATCCAGCCGGTGCTCCAGTTTGGCGGTGTCGCCATGGAGCAGGTCAGCCCGTCGGTGGATGCACACAACTGGACTGCGCCGTTATGCCGCGCTGCCTCGCTACGCGCGTACTTGAAGGATGTCATGAGCGCTGAGGTCGCCTCGGCGCGGCAGACAGTGGCCTGGAACGTGGTGAATGTTGGGACACCCAGGGTGAGCGTGACGGCGACCGCGCTGAGTGTCGTCAGCAGTTCGATCAGGGTGACGCCGCACATAAATTGCATGGTTTTCATTGGTGTCTCCGATGGATTCCGCACCTGTTTCAAGGGCTGGTGCGAACCATAGTGACGGCCCCGTCGGGTACCGTAAGCCTCTGTGGTAAAGAATAGTAAAGTGCTTGTTTATTGCCGTGACTGAGGTCGCAAGTCCCCCGGACCAGGGAACGCCCTGGGCATCGGTCAGTCGCTCCGGCAGCTGTCAGTCCGCCGACAAGCGCGGCGCCCGGACACGAGACGGCGTTGGGGCAATCGGTGTGGCGGCGTCGCGGACGGAGGTCGCCGCGAGTCGACGTGTGATTCTCGGGAGCAGTTCAGTCGACCAGAAGGAACAACTGCTCCAGATAGCGCGCGACGGATTCGTCCGCGTTGCTGCCAATGACTTGGCGTCCCGGCAGCGCTTGTTTGAGGCGGGCGTCCGCGTTCGCCATGACGACTCCGGTACCGACTTGGCTGAGCATCTCCAGGTCGTTCATCCCGTCCCCGAAGGCGAGAATCTGCGCCAGGTCGATCCCCAGACGTTGCGCGACCCCGGCGAGCGCGGCGCCCTTGGAAACGCCAAGGGCCATGATTTCGAGCGTCACGGGAAGTGAAAAGGTGGTGGTGACACGATCGCCGAAGCGGTCTAGGACCGATCGCTCGATCTCCAGCAGGCGCTCATGATCGCCGAAAAAAAAGACCTTCAGCGTATTGGTGCCATCGATTGTCGCCAGATCGACGATGCGATAGCCAAACCCGGAGTCCTGGTGGTAGCTCAACAGGTAGGGCTCCGGGCGGGCGACCAGCCAGTCGGTCGTGCGGTAGATGTTGGTGTGGACATCGGCCCAGGCGTTGCTGATGAGTGCCCGCACGCACGCCGGGTCAAGCGACCAGCAATCGACCAGACGCGCCTCGCGGTCATGCACCGCGGCACCGTTGGATGAAATCAGACCGCCGTGACCGCCGAGCTGGTTCGCGTAGGTCCGGATATCCTGAAAGTGGCGGCCCGAGGCCAGCATCAGATCGACACCGCGTTCGCGCAGCCGGGCAAGGACCGACAGGGTGTAGTCGCCGAGCCGATGCTGCGGATTGAGCAGGGTCCCGTCGAGGTCACAGACCACGAGTTTATACATAAGGGTGTTCCTGTAGGGTGGGTCGAGCGCGGCGAAACCCATCCTCTACGTCTAAGGTGCCGGTCCGGCGTTGGTGGTGCGTGCCTGCAGGCGGGCCAGCTTCTTCTTGATGGCACTGGACCGGGGATTGGCCTTGAGGCCCGCCTGCAGGACGGCAATGGCCTTGTCGCTGGCGCCCTGTGCTTCATAAATGTCGCTCAGTCCGGCGTAGGCGGGGGCATATCCGGGTTTGAGCTTCAGCGCCGCGCGATAGCTCGACTCGGCCTCCCTGGGTTTATCGATCAGGAACTTCATTTCTCCCATTTTGGTATGCATTTCCGGGAATAGCGAGCAGGTGTCACCCGCTCCCGAGTTATGGAAAACATAGTTCAAATCGGAGATCGCCCAATCGTAGTTCGCTCTGGTGACCCAGTAATCCTCGCCGTCATAGAAGTAACCGCGATTGGCCCAGATCAGTGCCCAGCAATAATGATGAAAGCCGTTGCAGCCGGATTTATCCAGCGCCCGGATTTTGGCGCGGATGTGGGGGTCGGGAATCTGTTCCACCTTGTTGTCGGTTTTTCTCGCGGCAGTCGCAAACCGACACCAGGCCGGGACCAAGGCCCACTCCGCCGCGGTCGCCTGTGGATCGTTAGCGATGGCCGATCCGGCCCCCGGCAGGCCGTTCAGCGTCATTGCGATCAGGAGCAAACAGGTTCTTGGGATCATTGTCCGCAGCGGGTCGGGCTCGGCGTGGCGATCGGCCGCCAGCGCCGCCCGTCGTTGCGCAACAGGTCCTCGGCAGCCTCCGGTCCCCAGGTGCCGGCGGCATAGTTGGGGAAGTTGCGGGCCGGCAGGGCCTGCCAGACATCCATTACCGACTCCACGATCTCCCAGCCCTTCTCGACCGTATCGGCGTGCTTGAACAGGGTGGCATCTCCGTGCATGCAGTCGTAGATCAGCGTTTCGTAGCCGGTAGCGGGGGCGTTGCCGAAATAGTCCGCGTAACAGAAGTCCATGTTGACGGTGCCGATGCGCATGGTCGGCCCCGGCACCTTGGCGCTGAAGCCCAACTGGATGCCCTCGTCCGGCTGGATGCGCAGCACCATCATGTCCGGATTCATGTCCTCCAAGTCCATGCCCTTGAACATGGTGGTCGGCGCCTTTTTGAACTGAATAGCGACCTCGGTGTATTGGGCGGGCAGGCGCTTGCCGGTGCGCAGATAAAAAGGCACGCCGGCCCACCGCCAGTTGTCCATGGTGAGTTTCAGCGCGGCGAAGGTCTCGGTGCGGGAGTTCGGATTGACTCCGGCTGAATTGCGATAAGCCTGGACCTGTTCTCCATTCGGCATCCTGCCTTCGCCATACTGGCCGCGCACCGCGTGAGTCAGCACCTGTTCCGGGGCCAGCGGTTGGATGGCGTCAAGAACCTTGTTGATTTCATCGCGCACCGCACAGGAGTCGAATGAGTTGGGCGGTTCCATCGCCAGAAAACCCAAGAGCACCAGCAGGTGGTTGGGGATCATGTCGCGCAGGGCGCCAGCTTCCTCGTAATAGGCCCCGCGGTGCTCGACGCCCACCGATTCGGCCACCGTGATCTGCACGTGGTCGATGTGCTGGCGGTTCCACAGGGGCTCGATGAAGCCGTTGGAGAACCGGAAGACCATGATGTTCTGAACTGTCTCTTTTCCCAGATAGTGATCGATGCGGTAGATCTGCTCCTCGTCCATGCTCTCATGAAGCATCCGGTTGAGGTCCTGGGCCGACTCCAGGTCGTGGCCGAAAGGCTTCTCGATGATCACCCGGCGCCAGTCGTCCGGGGTCTCGGCGGTGAGCCCGACCTCACCCAGCAGACGGGTGATGCCGCCGAACAGGCTGGGCGGCACGGCCAGATAGAATAGATAGTTGCCCTCGGTACCGCGCTCGGCGTCGAGGCGTGTGAGATGTTCGCACAGCGCCATGTGACTCTCAACGTCGGTGAAATCGGCCTTCATGTAGTGCAGTTGACCGCATAGCCGATCCCAGGTTTGCGCGTCCCAGGCGCTGCCGACGTGTTGGCGGACCTCGGCGGCCAGCAGGTCGCGGTAAGCGCCGTCATCCAACTCCAGCCGGTCGAGCCCGAGGACCGCGAAGGTGTCCGGCAGCAGTCCGCCGTGGCACAGGTGGAACAGCGCCGGGATCAGCTTGCGCTTGGTCAGATCGCCCCCGGCGCCGAAGATGATCATGACGCAGGGCGGGGCCGGCGCGGCTGTTTCGGAACTCATGTGCTGGTGTGACACGGGGCTCTCCTGAGGTCGACTAAGCAAGAGTTATATGGCCTGGGGCTGTTCGTGGTGCCCGCCGAACTGGTAGCGCATGGCCGAGAGCAATTGGTTGGCGAAGTCGGCCTCGCCGCGGGAGTTGAAACGTTCATAGAGCGCGGTGGTCAGCAGCGGCGCCGGGGTTCCGGTTTCGATGGCGGCGAGCGCCGTCCAGCGACCCTCGCCGGAGTCGGAGACGCGTCCGCCGAATTGCGTGAGGTCCGGATCCGCCAGCAACGCGGTGGCGCTCAAATCCAGCAGCCAGGAGGCGACGACGCTGCCGCGCCGCCACACCTCGGCGACCGCGCCGAGGTCGATCGCGTACTGATAGTGCTCCGGGTTGCTCAAGGGGGCGGTTTCGGCATCGGCCGGCCGGTCGGCGCGCCCGACGCCCGCGTGTTTGAGTAGGTTGAAGCCCTCCGCATAGGCTGCCATCAGGGCGTACTCGATGCCGTTGTGAACCATCTTGACGAAGTGACCGGCGCCGTTCGGGCCGCAGTGCAGGTACCCCTGTTCGGCCCGACTCGGCGGGCCGTCGCGCCCGGTCGTGCGCTCGATGGTGCCAAGGCCGGGGGCGAGGGCGGCGAAGATGGGGTCCAGACGCTCCACCGCCTCGGGGTCTCCGCCGATCATCAGACAGTAACCGCGCTCCAGGCCCCAGACGCCGCCGCTGGTGCCGCAGTCGACGAAGTGAATGCCCAGGGGCCGCAGCCGGTCGGCATGGGCCAGATCGTCGCGATAATTGGAGTTCCCCCCGTCGATCAGGGTGTCGCCCGCGCTCAGGTGGGGTACCAGGTCATCGATGACACGATCGACCACCGCGGCCGGGACCATGATCCAGGCGTTGCGCGGCGGGGTGAGTCGGGCGCAGAAATCGGCCAGGTCGGCGGCGGCGACCGCCCCCTGCGCGACCAGCGCGGCAGCCGCCGCCGCATCCCGATCGTAGACCACACAGTGGTGCCCGGCGCGCAGCAGACGCAGGACCATATTGGCACCCATCCGGCCGAGACCGATCATTCCGAGTTGCATGGCGTGATTCCTCTGGTTGATGAACCGGTGCGGGTTGCTCTTGAAGGCGCATACCGCCGTTGTCGTTGTCGTAATCGTAATCGTAATCGAGGTTTTTCTCGTTCCCACGCTCCAGCGTCAATGCCATCAAGTGAAGCCATTCTGGCTCCCACGCTCCTGCGTGGGAGCACGTGCGGGCGCTCTGCGTCCGGTTTCAGGTCTGGTTGATTCCAACGGTTGTGCGCACACTACCCTGCGCTTCGAGCACCACCAGGCTGCGCGGTCCCACCCGGATGCATCCGGCGACGAGCGGTGCCGGGATATCCGGCGGAAAGACGCCCGGTTCCGCGGTGGTGTCGACCGCCAGGGTCCAACGCCGGCCCGGCAGCGCGGGCACCGCGAACTCCTGGATCTCCTCCCCCATGTTGAACATCGCGTGTAGAGGTGCTTCCTCCTCCGTGGTCCCCGCCAGGGTGAAGGCCAGGGTGCGGGCTTCGGGATCATCCCAGTCGGGGGCGTCGAGGCTGACCCCATGCCAGGCAATGTCGGGCAGCGTCAGGCCGGATTCGGGCCGGCCGGTGAGGAAGCGGTCGCGCGTCAGGCTCGGGTGGCGTCGGCGCAGGCAGATCATGCCGCGGACGAAGTTCAGCATGGGTTGGTTCGCCTGCACCTGGTCCCAGTCGAACCAGGACAAGGCGTTGTTCTGGCAGTAGGTGTTGTTGTTGCCGCGCTGCGTGTGCAGGACTTCGTCGCCCGCCAGCAGCATCGGCACACCCTGGCTCAGCATCAGGATGCCGATGAAGTTACGGGCCTGGCGGCGGCGCAACGCAACAACATCGGGGTCGTCGCTGGGTCCTTCGACACCGCAGTTCCAACTGATGTTGTGATCGCCGCCGTCGCGGTTCTGTTCTCCATTGGATTCGTTGTGCTTGCGGTCGTAGCTCACCAGATCCCAGAGGCTGAAGCCGTCATGGCAGGTGACGAAGTTCACCGAGTTGATGGGCAGGCGCCCGCGCGCTTCGTAGAGGTCGCTCGAGCCGGCCAGGCGGGTGGCTACCTCCGGGATCAGGCCAGGGTCGCCGCGCACGAACGCGCGCACCAGGTCCCGATAGCGTCCGTTCCACTCGGCCCAGCGGAAGCCCGGGAAGTCACCCACCTGATAGAGCCCGGCCGCGTCCCAGGCCTCGGCGATGATGTGGGCGCGGTGCAGGTAGGGTGACAACTCGGTTTGCCACAGCAAGGGGGCGTGGTACTGGGGATTGCCGTCCTCGCCGCGGGCCAGCGCGCTGGCCAGGTCGAAGCGGAAGCCGTCCACATGCATCTGCTGCACCCAGTACAGTAGCGAGTCCACCAGGAAGCGGGTGACGATCGGGTGGTTACAGTTGACGGTGTTGCCGCAGCCGGTGTAGTCCCGATACAGTCGCCGGTCGTCGAAGTCCAGGTGATAGAAGACCTCGTTGCCCAGGCCCTTGAGGTTGATGGTCGGCCCGTCCACGCCGCCCTCGGCGGTGTGGTTGAAGACGACATCCAGCAGGACCCCGATCCCGGCCCGGTGCAGGGCCTTGACCAGATCGCGGAACTCATCACGGGCGCGCGCCGGTTCCACCGCGAAGTGTGGATGGGGGGCGAAGAAGCTGTGAGTGCTGTAGCCCCAGTAGTTCGTCAGCCCGCGCCCGGCGGTATCGGGCGGGACGTCCTGGGGGTCGAATGCCATGATCGGCAACAGTTCCACATGGGTGATGCCGAGTTGCTGGAGATAAGGGATCTTCTCGATGAGCGCCCGATAGGTGCCCGGGTGGGTGGTGCCCGAGGCGGGGTGGCGGGTGAAGCCGGCCAGGTGCATCTCATAGATGACCGCGCGGTTCATCGGGACGTGAATAGGCGCATCACCCTCCCAGTCATAGTCGTCACGCACGACCATGGCGCGCATGGCGCTGTCCAGATTGTCGCCGCGGACCCGGGCACGCTTACGGTCCCACAGGCGATCACTCACGGTGGTCGCCCAGGGGTCCAGGAGGGCCTTGCCGGGGTCGAACCGGCAGCCGCTCTCGCGGGTGTCGCACGGGCCCGCGGCGCGCCAGTTGTAGCAGGTACCGTCGGGAAGTCCCAGCACCAGCACATGCCAGAAGTAGAAGGTGCGGTTGGTCCTGGGGTCGAGTGAGATGATCTGGAAGGGCGCGGCGGCCTCGACGTGATCGAACAGCAAAAGCTCCAGCCGGTCGGCCAGCCGGCTGAAGACGCAAAAGTTCACCCCCGCCGCGGTGACGGTGGCGCCGCCCTGCTCCCAATGGCCGGGTGCGATCTGATAGTGGGACTGGTTCATCCGCATCCCCGCCCGACTAACCGCGCGCCCCGCGCATGAAGTGTTCGAGCAGGGCGCTGGTGGAGGCGTCATGGTCCGCGGAGACCTGGCCCTCCTGCAGTTCCTTCAGGATGACCCCGGCGAGCTGTTTACCCAATTCCACCCCCCACTGATCGAATGAGTTGAGGCCCCAGAGGATGCCCTGGGTGAAAATGCGGTGTTCATAGAGTGCGATCAGGGCGCCAAGCGTGTGGGGGGTGAGGCGCTCCATGAGGATGCTGTTGGTCGGCCGGTTGCCGGGGAAGGTGCGATGATGGGCCAGGAACTGGGCGCGCTGGTCGGGCATCCCGGCCGCTCGCAGTTCAGCCAGTGCTTCCTCGAAGGTGCGCCCGCGCATCAGCGCCTCGGTCTGGGCGAAATAGTTCGCCATGAACTTGGCGTGATGGTCACCTAGCGGGTTGTGGCTATGGACGGCACCGATGAAGTCTGCCGGGATCATCTGGGTGCCCTGGTGGATGAGCTGGTAGAAGGCGTGCTGGCCGTCGGTGCCGGGCTCGCCCCAGACCACGGGTCCGGTACTGTAGTCCACGGCGACCCCGTCACGGGTGACCCGCTTGCCGTTGCTCTCCATATCGCCCTGTTGCAGATAGGCGGGTAGGAAGCGCAGATACTGGTCATAGGGCAGCACGGCGTGCGTGCGGGCGCCGGCGAAGTCGGCATACCAGACGCCGATCAGGCCCAGGATGGCGGGGATGTTTTCGCTGAGGTCCGCATCCCGGAAGTGCTCGTCCATCGCATGGGCACCTTCCAGCAGTTCCACGAAGCGATCGAAGCCGACAGCCAGGGCGATCGGCAGGCCGATGGCGGACCAGAGTGAGTAGCGTCCACCCACCCAGTCCCAGAAGCCGAACATGTTGGCGGTGTCGATACCGAATTCCGCGACCTTGTCGCCATTGGTCGATACGGCCACGAAGTGACGGGCCACCGCCGCCGGGTCTTGCAGCGCCGCCAGGGTCCAGTTCCGCGCGCTGTTGGCGTTGGTCATGGTTTCCTGGGTGGTGAAGGTCTTGGAGGCAACGACGAAGAGGGTGGTGGCGGGGTCGAGATGGCGGACGGTCTCGGCGAGGTGGGTCCCGTCGACGTTGGACACGAAATGGACGCGCAACGTATCGCTGAGGTAAGGACCCAGCGCGGCGCAGACCATTTTGGGTCCGAGGTTGGAGCCGCCGATACCGATGTTGACCACGTCGGTGATGACGCGGCCCGTGTAGCCCTTCCAGTCGCCGGAGCGGACCTGCGCGACGAACACGGCCATGCGCTCCAGCACCGCGTTGACTTGCGGCATCACGTCCGCGCCATCGACATAGATCGGCCGGTTCGACCGGTTGCGCAGGGCCACATGGAGCACGGCGCGTTGCTCGGTATTGTTGATTTGGTCGCCCGCGAACATGCGCCGGGTCCAGCCCTGCAGATCCACTGCCTGCGCCAGGTCGAACAGTAGCTTGAGCGTCTGGGGCTCGATCAGGTTCTTGGAGAAGTCGACCCGCAGCCCGGCGGCGGACAGGGTCATGGCCGCGGCGCGCTTGGGGTCGGCCGCGAACAGGTCACGCATCCGCGTGTCCTTGAGTTGCTGCCAGTGCCGTTCCAGGGCCTGCCATTGGGGGGTCTGTGTGACGAGCGACATGGGCTTCTCCTTTGGTTGATAGCTTCTTTTGGTGAAGGCGTTGTTCTGGTTCGGTCGGCGCACGCGGCCGGGAGGTCAAGGCGCGGCGCCACGCGGATCACGCCAAGCCTAGCACGACCGGTCGTTCCAGGCTGACCGCAATTGGGCCGCCTCAGTCGGCGTCGTCGAGCCCGTTGCGCCAGTCCTGATCTTCCCGATCGAACAGCCGGCCGGCCTCTGCCGGTCCCCAGGACCCGGCGGCGTAGGTGTGGATATAGTCCCGCTCGGCGGCCCACAACTGCAACACCGGGTCCACCACCTGCCAGGCCCAGTTGACCTCGTCGGCGCGCAGGAAATGGGTGTGATCTCCGGCGATCACATCCAGGATCAGGGCCTCGTAGGCCTCGTTGTGCTCGGGAGACAGTGTGCAGGAGGAGGCGTCCAGGCGTTCGGTACGGGTGCGCATCTCGAGCCCCGGTTGCTTGACCTGGAGTTCCAGGCGCATGCACTCGTGGGGCTGCAGGTTGAGCAGGATCCAGTTCGGCTTGAGCCGCGTGATGGGCGTCGGTTGAAACAACTGCTGCGGCGGGTGCTTGAAGCGGATGGCGATCATGGAGTTGGTGCCGGTCAGCCGCTTGCCGGTGCGCAGATAGAAGGGGACGTTGCGCCAGCGCCAGTTGTCGATATAGAGCTTGAGTGCCGCGTAGGTCTCGGTCGTGCTGTTCGCGGCAACCCCAGGTTCTTCGAGGTATCCCGGCACCTTGCCCTGGGGATCCCGCCCCGGCGCGTACTGGGCGCGCAACGCCTGGGCGTGGACCGCCGACCGCGGGATCGGCCGAATCGAGCGCAGGACCTTCACCTTCTCATCGCGTAGGGCCTCGGCGTCCAGGCTGGGCGGCGGCTCCATGGCGACCAGGGTCAGCAACTGCAGCAGGTGGCTTTGAATCATGTCGCGCAGTGCCCCCACCCCGTCATAAAAGCCCGCCCGCTCGCCGATGCCCTGGGACTCGGCGTGGGAAATTTGCACATGATCGATATAGTTGCGGTTCCACAGGGGTTCGAGCATGAGGTTGGCGAAGCGGAACACCAGGATGTTTTGCACCGTGCTCTTGCCGAGATAATGATCGATCCGGTAGACCTGATCTTCGGCGAAGCAGCGTCGCAGGTGTTGATCCAGGATGCGGGCGCTCTCCTGATCGAAGCCGAAGGGCTTTTCCACGACCAGACGGGACCAGCCGTGGTCCTGCGCGGGCAGTCCCCGCGCCGTCAGTTGCTCCGCCACGACGGCGTAATGGTGCGGTGCGATGGCCAGATAGAAGACCCGGTTGTTGGGGAACTGCGCTTCGTCGCGCAAGCGCCGGGCGAGTTCGGCATAGCCCGTGGGGGTCTCCAGGTCACCCTCGGCGAAATGCAGGCGGGCCAGCAGTCGCTCCAGCACCGCCGCTTGGGGGCCGTCCTTGATCCGCGCGGCGAGGATGCCCTGGACCAGGTCGCGCCACTGCGCATCCGACCAGGGCCGACGACCGCAGCCGAGGATGCGGGTCTGCGGATGCAGGTGCCCCGCCGCTTCCAGATAATAGAGTGCCGGCAGGAGCTTGAGACCCGCCAGGTTGCCGGTGGCCCCGAAGATGACAATGGTGCATGAATCCAACATGGAAGCCCCTTTCAACGAAGGAAAAATGTGCTAACGTGGCCGTCGTCAAAAAACTGCCACATCTGGTGGCAACCCCAATCCACCCCAAGGACGCCCGCGGCGTCCTGCCAGATGCAGGGACCCGTTATGGACCAATCACCCGATCGGCACTCGAGCCTGGCCGGCCTGCGGGTCCTGGTGGCCAGCAGTGAGGCGCACCCCCTGATCAAGACCGGCGGTCTGGCCGACGTGGCCGGCAGTTTGCCCATCGCCCTGCATGATCTCGGGCACGACGCCCGGTTGATTATGCCTGGCTATCCGCGTGCTGCACGACAGTTACGTGAGTCCAGCGCGCTCTGCGAGGTTGCTATCGCGGGGGCCAAAGGCCCGGTGCGCATCATCGAGGGCCGGCTGCCGGATCATGAAGTGCCGGTCTATCTGGTCGATGCGCCTGAGTATTTCTGCCGTGAGGGCAATCCCTATACCGACCTGTCCGGGCGCGACTGGGGCGATAACGCGGAGCGCTTCCTGTTGTTCAGCCGGGTGGTGGCGCAGCTTGCCGCGGGACAGCCCGCGCTTGGCTGGCGCCCTGATGTGCTGCATACCAACGACTGGCAGACCGCGCTCGCCCCGGCGCTGCTGCACGGTGTTCCGGAGCGCCCGGCGACCGTCTTTACGATTCACAATCTGGCGTATCAGGGGCTCTTCGACCGCGCAACCTTCGACCGCATCGGTCTGCCGCTGGCCCTGTGGAGCGTGGGCGGGCTCGAGTTCCATCAGCGGATGTCGTTCATCAAGGGCGGGATCGTCTTCGCGGACCGGGTGAATACCGTCAGCCCGACCTATGCGGAGGAAGTGCGCACGGTGCGCTGCGGCTGCGGTCTGGAAGGGCTGCTGCGCCAGATCGGGTCACGCTTTTCCGGCATCCTGAACGGGATCGACTATCGGGACTGGAATCCCGCCACCGATCCGCTGATCCTCCAGAACTATGAGGCTGCAACCTTCAATCTGAAGGCGGAGAACAAGCTGGACCTGCAGCGCGAGTTCGGGCTGACCCGCAATGAAGGCGCCTTCCTGATGGGCTATGTGGGCCGCCTGGTGGAACAGAAGGGGCTGGACCTGATTCTCGGCGTCCTGCCGGGGCTGCTGCAGGATCCGGATGTGCAGTTCGTCGTCCAGGCGTCCGGCGAGCGGCCGCTCGAAGAGGCGCTTGGGGCCCTGGCGACCGAGCGTCCGCGTCAGGTCGGGGTCGCGTTCGGTTACGACGAGACGCGCGCGCACCGCATCGAGGCCGGCTGTGACGCCTTTCTGATGCCGTCGCGGTTCGAGCCCTGCGGGCTCAATCAACTCTACAGCTTACGCTATGGTACGCCGCCGATCGTCCACCGCACCGGCGGCCTGGCCGATACGGTGGTTCATGCCGGCGCCGAAACGCTGGCGGCCGGGGTCGCAACCGGATTCCTATTCGAGGAGCCGAGCGTGGCCGCGCTCGGGAAAGCGCTTGGGCAGGCGCTGGCGCTGTACCGCGGCAATCCGGACGGCTGGCGCGCCCTGGCGATCACCGGGATGGCGCGGGACTTCAGTTGGGAGGCCAGCGCGCGCTCCTACGTCCGACTCTATGAGGAGGCCATCGCCGATCGGCGTATCGCCACGGCCGGGGTGAACGAGGCGGCGCCGGCCTGATATCGCCGTCGGACGTGATTGCCGAACGTAGGGGCGGGTTTCAAACCCGCCCCTACGCGATCGTCTTGCCCGGACGTAGGGGCGGGTTTTAAACCCGCCCACACACGATCGTCTTTCTGGATATCAGTGACGAAGGCTATATCTGGGTGCGGGTAGCGGCGAGGTCGGTGTACGCGACCGGATTTGAATCAGGAAACCGCTTGGCAAAGTGACCGATGCAGCGGGTTGGCTAGGGCGAGGCGCGATCGGGTGCCGCTTGGCCGGCCCCCGATCGCACCCGCCGATCGCCCCGTCAGGCCGCCTGCGCGGGGATCGATTCGCCGGTGCGGGTCACCCGATTGGTCTCATTGAGGTAGACTAGGGCGGGTTTGAAGAGCCGGGCCTCTTGCTCGCTCATCCCGGCGTAAGCGCAGATGATCACCCGATCACCGGGGGCCGCCTTGTGCGCGGCGGCCCCGTTGACCGAGATCACCCGTGAACCGGCCGCGGCGCGGATCGCGTAGGTGGTGAATCGCTCACCATTGGTGACGTTATAGATTTGGATCTGCTCATACTCCCGGATGCCGGCGAGCCGCAGCAGTTCCTCGTCGATCGCGCAGGAGCCCTCGTAGTCCACTTCGGCGTGGGTCACGCAGGCCCGGTGCAGCTTGCATTTCAGCAAGGTCAGTTGCATGTGCATTGTCCTCCGCTTGGCCGCTTGGGCCGGGGGGTGGTTAGGGCCTGAAATCCCATACAAAAACCCGATTTATTTCAGATAAGTGACGATTCTAGCGCAGAATTTGCTGCGCCGCACCATCGTTTGTGTAGTCAATTCAGCCGAGTTGTCATCAGCTCGGCCGAATCATGCGCAGGTTATCGATCAGCCGCGCCCGCCCCAGATAGGCCGCTGCCAGGATCACGAGATCCCGATCCGCCGCGGTCGGTTGTCCGAGGTCCTCGGCCCGTCGCACACTGACATAGTCAGGTCGAAGCCCCGCGTCCGCAATGACCCTGGTCGCCTGGGCCTCCGCCTCAGGCGGCGACGTCCCGGCGCGCAGTCCCTGGGCGGCGTCGGTCAAGGCCCGGTGGATCACCGGCGCACGCGCGCGCTCGGCGGCGGTAAGATACCCGTTACGCGAACTCATGGCCAAGCCGTCCGCTTCCCGTACCGTGGGTACGGTGATGAGCGTCACCGGCAGCGCCAGGTCCGCAACCATCCGGCGGATGATGAGGCACTGTTGGAAATCCTTCTCCCCGAATAACGCCAGGTCCGGTTGGACCATGTTCAGGAACTTGCAGACAACGGTTGCCACACCGATGAAATGGCCCGGCCGACTGGCCCCGCACAGGAGATCGCTGACTCCCGGCACCTCGACCCGGGTCTGCGTCTCCTGTCCGCGCGGGTAGACGGTGTCGACGTCTGGGGTGAACAGCAGGTCACAACCGGCGTCGGTGAGCAGCTCCGCGTCGCGTTCCGGGGTCCGCGGGTAGGCCGCCAAATCCTCGGTGGGGCTGAATTGCAGCGGGTTGACGAAGATGCTCGCCACCACCCGCGGCGCCTGTTTGCGCGCCTCGCGGACCAGGGTGAGATGACCCTCGTGGAGGTTGCCCATGGTTGGCACGAAAGCGATAGCTTCGCCCGCGGCCCGCCAGGCGCGGCATTGGCCGCGCAGGTCATCCAGTTGTTCAACGCTGTGCATGGGGGACCTCGGATTCCTCAGTTTCGTTTCTCGTTCCCACGCTCCAGCGTGGGAATGCCGGGCGGGCGCTCCGCGTCCGGTCTTGGCGCCGGACGCGGAGCGCCCGCACTTGCTCCCACGCAGGAGCGTGGGAGCCAGATTTGTTGTTTAGTAGGGCGTTTCTTCGGTACCGGGGAAACTGCCGGCCCTGACGGCCGTCACATAGGCGGCGAGCGCCTCCGGCACTGCACCCTGACCTTTCAGGAAGTCCCGGCTGAACCGCGGCGACCGGGACGTCAGGCCCAGCATGTCGTGGAGGACCAGCACCTGGCCGTCGCAACCGGCCCCGGCGCCGATGCCGATGACCGGGATGGTCAGCGAGCGGGTGATGGCCTCGGCCAGGGCGGCCGGTACGCATTCCAGCACCAGCAGACTGGCGCCGGACTCCTGGAGTGCCAGGGCATCCTGGCGGATGGTCTGCGCCGAGTCCGGGTCGCGCCCCTGAAAACGATAACCGCCGATGCGGTTGACTGATTGGGGCAGCAGCCCGAGGTGGGCGCAGACCGGCACCCCCTGTTCGGTCAGGCGCCGCACTGTTTCGACCATGTTGGCGCCGCCCTCCAGTTTGACGACCTGTGCGCCGCCTTCCTGCATCAGGCGGCCGGAATTGATCAGTGCCAGCTCCGGGGTGGCACAGGCAAGAAAGGGTAGGTCGGCGATCAGCAAGGCATGGCTGCGACCGCGCGCCACGCACGCGGTGTGGTAGGCCATCTGATCGACCGTGACCGGGACCGTGGTCGAGTGTCCCTGCAAGACCATCCCGAGTGAGTCACCGACCAACAGGACGTCCAGGCCGGCGGCATCGAGCAGCCGTGCGAAGCTTGCGTCATAGCAGGTCAAACAGGTGATGCGCTCGCCGCGGGTTTTCATGGCGGCGAGCGTCGCGACTGAGATCGGCGCGGCGGGCATGGGGAGGCTCCGGGTTGGATCGCGGGGGGCCGCAGCGGGCGCTATGGCACCCGGTCGGGTGCGTGTGTCCTAGACAGCCGCAAGGATAATGCGCGCGGCCTGGGCGCGCCAGTCGGATTACGCAATCCGATCTCTGATCGATCCCCAGTTCAGGTGGATCGACTGCTCATGCGTCTCGACAATCTGGCGAGGCAGCGCCTGCCTGGGTGTGTTTGCAAGAAAATCGTGCACTATCCAGATCTCGGGATACAAATGCCGAAAGACTAATTCGATAAAGTATCCGAGGCTCAGCGGGCCGCAGGCAGGTATCCGGCAGGCTTGACCGTTCAGAGTGACGTGGGATGCAGGATGCTGGTCATCGGCCGCGTCCGGATCGAAGTCGAAGCGAATCGGCGTTCGCAGTCGCAGACACGCCTCTCCCCGTGCCCGATACATGTCGATCACGTCGAGAATCGGCTCAGTGCGCAGCAATTCCGCGTCCTCCGCAATGATCAGGAACGGACAAGGAATATACACAAGTCGATGTCCAGCGAGCGCTTGGCCGCGAAAATCGAAGGTCAACTGCAGTAGCGAGCCGTCGAACAGCACCGCGGAGTATTGTCGCGACTCAATCCAGGCGAGGTAGGTCTCGATCGTATAGAAATCGTCGAAGAACAGTTTGCTTGTCCGGCCTGCCGGTAGCCGCGGCCAACTGACCCGGCTCAAGCCTCCGGGTGACGACACGACGACGGGGATGCACCGGTCCACCGCAAGATCGGCAATCAACAGGGCATCGAGCAGATTCTGGATTTGGGTGCGGCATTGCTTCGGTGTCATCTTCAGCCGCCCGCGTTCTTGGTCATGTTCTGCAATTTCGCACGTGCTGCCGGGCTTAAGATCTCAAACGGAAGGTCTCCGGACACGACCTTTTCCAGCAGGGACTCCAGTTGCTTCTTATCGCGCTCCTGGGCTGCCTTCTCGCTCGGGGTGAGATCCCGATGTATCCGGCGCATGTCCTTGAGCGCAGCTTCGGTCGGAACTCTAAAAATGAGTTGGTATTGCTTTGAGCGGACGGCTTCGATCTCCTGTATCAGGGCCTGACTTGACTGCCCCCAGGCACAGATTCGAACCCAAGCCCGGCAGCGCGTGATCGCCGTAAACAGAATGTTGCGTTTTTTCGTCAATTCGGACCCGGCGACGCAGGTTTGCGCATTGGCTAAATACACCATTGGGGCTTCATTGCCCTTGGACCTGTAAATGTTGGCGAGGGCCACCGATCCCGGTCGGAATACCTCATCGACACTGGTTGTGACGCCGACCAGATGCGATGCAATCCTACGCCGGGCCAGCGCATCGCTGATGACAGCGGCGTTCCTCCTAGCCGTCAGCGCGCTCGGCAGGACGATCAGGATGTCGTCGGCTTCCAGTTCGTCTTCGGTCAGGTTTGTCCTGATGCCGTCCGCGATCCATTCCGCCTGTGCGAGCTCGTCCGGGAAAGACATGGACATTATTGCGTCCTCCGGCCGCAACAGGCGTTCGAAGAATTCCGGGAACGATGTCGCAGCGCGTACAAGCGTGACATCGTTACCCGGTCGCAAGTCACCCGCGAGGACCTGATAGCCGATGTGCTCCCATAGTTGCGGATCGTCGAAATGCTGAACCATTCCTTGCGCGCGATAGACTCCGAATCCCAGCCCATGGGCCAATGTCAGAGCCCATGGCGTATTTCGGTAACAGACTGGAAGGATAACATCTTGCCGCGGACGTCCATCCAGGTTGTGCAGCGTCACCAATGGTTCGCCGACGTCGCTTCGCCCGAACAGCTCCGAAGTATTCGGCATGACTGCCTCGGACAATGTTTGAAGCTCGTCGTAGGCCCAGACAATGCGCTTGGGGTCGGCGGTAAACCGATAGACCAGGCGGAAGAATGCGGGTGGCAGGTCCTGCGCTTCGTCGATGAGTACGGCGTCGTAGATCGGCGGCCCAGGCTCCAGTGCAGTTTGAGTTAGTAGATCTTGACATAAACCCTGAAAAGCGCCGTCATGGCCGTACTTCGCCTTTCCGTACGCAAAATCCCGCGGAACGGTATTGGCGCGCTCGGCGATTTCGGTATAGATGCCATCCTGGTCCCGACCGCCCCAGGCATGGAGAATACGCAGCCGATCCCAATTCGGCTCATCGTTGAGGTGCTCATAGGAAAAGCGCCTAATTAGGTCCTCGAACTGCTGGTAGAGCGAACGAGTGAAAAAGGTGACCGCGATGTTCCAATCCGGATGCTGCGAGTGAAGATAGGCGGCCTTCAGGGCCAGCACGATGGTCTTTCCGGAGCCGGCCAGACCACGGATACGTTGCGGACCATCCGGTGTTTCGATGGCCGAGCGTTTCTGCCATTGGTCGAGGTTGGCGATACTCTGCTCGATTTCCTTTAGAATGGCGCCGCGCGATCCGGTTTTGGAGACCGCAGCTCGTTTTTTTCTGGGCTTAATGGTCGTGACCCGTTGCAGGGCGGCCTCGAGTGGCCGGAAAAAAACTTCGTCAACCGGGGCGCAGTCCGTGATTGTTGCTCGAACGGTGTCGATTCCGGCGAAACGGCCTTCAACGCTCTGCGGTGGTTCAGGTGGGATGGGAAACAGGGTGATCGTCTCGACGGCGACCCCGAGCCTGCGCCCCGAGCGCAACTCGTTGTGCCTGCCAAGATTGGCCTCTATGGCATAGAAAAGCCGGTCTTGGGCATCTGCTAGCTGCTTCCATGCCTCAGTGTCGTCGCGCTGCGGGGTTTGCCCGTCAAATCTGAATGCAACCAGTCCATGCTGCCGGCTGACGAGCAGCGCATCGACGAGGATTTTGTCGTCTGCAGACGCGATCACCGGATAGCCGATGTAAAAGGTGCCGTCGAGCTGCATGTCCATCAACACCCGCGCCAGCCGAGACGCTACCTCTCGCTGTTTAGTTTCGCCGTAAACGATGTCGAGCATGGTTTGTCTCTGGTCGTGGTAAGAAATTGCCCATCAATTGCCTCCCGCTGTGAATGTCAGCGTCGACCAACAATCGGGAAGTAGAAAATGGACAGTTTCTGTAGTGATCGATACGGGTAGTGCCTAAAAAAATCAGTCGGCGATCCGATGAACCTCGTGCGGGCCATCAAGGGCGGCCACCAGGTCCACCAGCAGGCCCTGACCGGGGATCAGGAGCCGGGACGGCGCGATCTCCGCGAGCGGCACCAGGACGAAGGCGCGGCGTGCGATCTCGGGATGCGGCAGGACCAGGTCGGGCGTATGCAGCGTGAGTTCACCGAAGACCAGGAGGTCCAGGTCGAGACTGCGCGGTCCCCAGCGGACGCCGTCGCGCGCCCGGCCATGGGCGTGCTCGATCGCTTGCAGTGCCGCGAGCAGTGCCGGCGGTGTCAGCGTGGTTGCGATCGAGGCCGCCGCGTTGACGAATGGGGGCTGTGCCACCGGGCCGACCGGCGCGGTGGCATAGAGCGAGGAGCGAAAGCACAGGGTGCAGCCGGGCATCAGGGCGAGTTCGTCCAGGGCGCGCAACACCTGCGCAGGCGGGTCCGCCAGATTACTGCCCAGCCCGATATAGGCCATGACCGGCGGATGGCGCTGCGCCCGTACCACCACTACCCCGCGACCGGGCTGGCCGCCGCGGGCTTACGCCGCCGCCGCGGGCGTTTGCGTTTGACGCCGCCCTCGCTCATGCTCGTGCGATCCGTCGGGTCGGCCTCCTGATAGCGTGTCCACCAGTCGGCAAGTTCCGGATCGGCCTCCCCGGCCTGTGCCCGCAGCACTAGAAAGTCATAGGCGGCGCGGAAGCGGGGATGACCGATCAGGCGTGACGGCCGCTTGCCGTCGCGCTGCAGCAGGCGCGGCTGGAGGGACCAGATCTCGCGCATCGGCAGCGAATAACGTTTCGGAATGGACACCAGGGGTTGCTGGCGGGCACAGACCTCGTCGGCCGCTTGCAACATCGCGTCGGCGTCCACCATGTCCTTGGTCAGGAGTTGTTCGTACCGTTGCCGTACCGGCTCCCACAGCAAGACCGCGTAAAGGAAGAAGGGCGCGACGGGTTTGCCTTGCTGGATCCGCTCGTCCGTCGTGCGCAGGCCGCGGCTGACGAAGGTGATGGGGAAGGCGTGGTCCTCCTGGGCCAGGCAGGTCTCGGTGGCCGGGAACAAATACCCGAAGAGCCCGTAGTGACGCAGTTTCTCGAAGGTTTCGAGCCCGTAGCCGGCGTGGAACAGCTTGATCAACTCGTCGAACAGGCGGGCCGCGGCGATGTCGCCGAGCAGGTGCCCGAGTTCGAACAGGGGGCGCTCGGTGTCCGGTTCCACCGCGAACCCGAGTTTGCAGGCGAAGCGCACCGCGCGCAGCATCCGCACCGGGTCCTCGCGATAGCGGCGGGTGGGATCGCCGATCAGGCGCAACTGCCCGTTGCGCAGATCGTTGAGGCCCCCGGTGTAGTCGATCAATGAGAAGTCATTGATGTTGTAGTACAGCGCGTTGATCGTGAAGTCCCGCCGCAGGGCGTCCTCCTCGATGGACCCATACACATTGTCCCGCAGGATCATGCCGTTCTCGACATGGCGCTCCGCGTCCACGTCGTCCGCCCCGCCGGCGCGGAAGGTGGCGACCTCGATGATCTCGCGGCCGAAGTGCACATGGGCGAGACGGAACCGGCGGCCGATCAGACGGCAGTTCCGAAACACCTGGCGAACCTGTTCAGGAGTGGCATCGGTGGCCACATCGAAGTCTTTGGGTTCGTGGCCCAACAGCAGGTCGCGCACGCCGCCGCCCACCAGATGCGCAGCGAAGCCCTCCTGCTTCAATTTGTAGAGCACCTTCAGGGCCTGCTCGCTGATATTGGCGCGTGAGATGTTGTGCTCGGGGCGCGGCACGATCAGCGGACCCGCCGCGGTGGCGGTGCGCGGTGCCTCGGGGTCGTATTCCTGCATCACGTGATCGGAGAGTCCTTCAGGTCGGGAGTGGGGTTCGAGGGTCGCCTGACGTCTAATGTAGTGTAACCGCCGCTTGTTGTGTGGCGGGATCTCCGTATAATACGCGCTTCTTCGCATCCGTACCGCTCCCTTCGTCTAGTGGCCTAGGACACCGGCCTCTCACGTCGGTAACAGGGGTTCGAAACCCCTAGGGAGCGCCAATTCGATGAGGTGGTGTGCTCGGATTCGTCCGAGCTGTCGCCTTAACCGTCCGAAGCTTTTCCGAATATTCGGTCTAGCTCGGGCGGTTTTTTATGCCCACTCGGTTGGGAGGGTGAGATGGCGAGAAAGGCGATCGTACGAGTGTCGGACCTGGCGCGCCGGGCCGAGGAGGGACAGGTGTTGCCAGAGGCCGATTATCAACTAGGGTTTGCTAGCGCGGCGCACCTCTTCAATGCGTTGTCCCCCGCGCGGCTAGCGCTCTTGGACGCGCTGAAAGGGTTCGGCGCGGTGTCGGTCGAGGCCCTAGCCAAGCATTTGGGGCGGGCTCACGGGCTGGTCCAGTCGGATCTGGCCGCGTTGCAGGAACTGGCGCTGGTGGAGCAGGATGCGGCGGGCCTAGTTTTCGTGCCCTGGGAAGAGATTCAAATCCAGGTGACCCTGGCCGGGGCCAAGGCGGCTTAGGCGATTGCTGTCCTCGCCCAGTCGGTGGGACGTGCCGACCCGGTATTTGCTGCGGAGCGGGCGATGATCGAAAGTTTGCGGAACACTCCCTTGCTGTCCGAACTCAGCGACACCCAGTTGCAGCGGGTCGCCGCTCGTGGGGTCCGCCAGTGTGTGGACGAGGGACAGTGGCTGTTTCGTCAGGGCGATCCGGCGCGTTGTTTCTATCTGGTGGAGTCGGGTCAAATCCGGCTCTTTCGACTCGCGCCGGACGGGGCCGAAAAGGTCATCGAGATCGTCTCGCCGGGCCAGACCTTCGCCGAGGCGCTGATGTTCCTCAAGGCTCCGCGCTACCCGGTGTGCGCCGCGACGCTGGCGCCCACCGTCCTGCTCGCGATCGACGCCCAGGACTTCGCCGCCATGCTGCGTGAGTCGATGGACACCTGCTTCGTCATCATGGGGGCGCTGAGCCGGCGTCTACGAGGGCTGATCGGGGAGATCGATAACCTGACGCTGTACAACGCCAAGAGCCGGGTCGCCCGCTATCTGCTTGCCCACTGTCCGGAAGACCGGCGCGCCTTCGCCCTGGATGTGCGCAAGGGGGTGCTGGCCTCGCGACTGTCGGTGAAACCCGAGACCTTTTCGCGGGTCATCAAGCAACTGACCGATGACGGCATCATCAGGATCCACGGCGCTCACATCACCATTCTGGAGCGGATCGCCCTGGGCGAACTGGCGGAGCTGGCGGCGACCGGCGAGTTGGGCACCGTGCCGGGTGAGATTGCCACTGGCGCGATGCCCTAGTGGATGCGCTGCGCTTATCCAGCATGAGCCGGGCGCCGCGCGTCGGGCTCTTGTTCGACTTCGATTTCGATACGGTGGCCCATGCGCGGCTCGCCGACGCGTCGTTCCGGTTCGATCGGGCCGGGTTCGACCTGTTCTCTTTTCCGAGCAACCTGGGCCTGATCGGCTTCGATCGGCTGACCGCGCCGATCACCCCATTGCGCCCCCGACAACAGGGCGCACCCGAGCGCCGCCGCATAGGGCAGTGCCTGCATGACCAGCACGATCATCCACATCGCCGACGCGAGCTCACTCGGCTCCCGGTGCAGCGCCAGGGCCGCGATGCAGACCAGGAGCCCGACTAGCAGCGCGGCCTCCTCGCGAACGCCGCCGAGCGGGCTGTCAGCCTGAACTGAAGTCCTAGCCGAAGCCGAAGCCGGCAGCGCTCCTTTACGGGTCACCGCAAACACGGCGCGCCGCCCGCTCAGGCCCGCCATCACGCCCCGCGCGATGCTGTGCGAAAGGCCCATCCCGGCCAGGGCGGCGCCCAGGATGTCGCCCGGCGGGCAGGGCACCCGCCGCCAATACAGCAGCGGTCCCAGCACCAACCGCGCCAGGAAGAACACCGTCAGCGGGACGATGAAGAGCGCGAAGGGCACCCCGAACCACCGCGGTGCGGCCAGCAGGCCGAGTGTCCAGAGGATGGCGGCGAGGCTGAACACCAGGTGCAGGGCATCGCCCAGCCAGGGCAGCCAGCCGGCCAGGAAGTGATAGCGTTGTCCCAGACGCAGCGCCGATGGCCCGAGCAGCGCCCGCCCGTGCCGCCGCAGAATCTGCATGGCGCCCTGCGCCCAGCGCCGCCGCTGGCGCCGGTAGGCGGCGAAGTCGGTCGGCACCAGACCGGTGCCGAGCACCTGATCCACATAAACCGCCCGCAGCCCGCCCTGCAGTAGGCGCAGCCCCAGTTCAGTGTCCTATTGATCGCGCGGCCGAACAGGCTGGGCACCGTGACATCGGCATAGCGGCCGATCACCGGCAACAGGTACACCAGGGTGACGGCCGCCAGTGCGCCGCGGGACAGGGTACCGCGCAGACCCACCACGGTCAGGAGCCCCAACCACAGCCAGACGAACTCCGGTGCCAGTCGGTGGTCGGGCAGGACGCCGGGTGTCGGCCACCATTCCTTGAAACTCAGCATGCCGTTCAGGAACAGCAGCGCCAAGACCGCCGCCGCGATGCGGCGGTAGGGACGGGCGGAAACGGACAACCTGTGGGTGGTCATGGCGCGCTCATGCCGGTCGAGCGGCACCGCCGCCGGGACGGGGTCGACTGCCCTGGTCAGTCGTTGCCGCCGCCACCCGGCCTTGGGCGATGTAGCCCATGCCATACTGGGTCGGGGTCAGCCGCCAGTCGGTCAGCCGCGGGGCGATGCGATCCCAGGGCGTCCGCAACGCACCGGGAGCGCCGTTATAACCGCGGTTCTTGAAATAGACCCAGAGATTCAGCGGCGCCAGCCAGCGGGGGAAGAACTTGATGCCCGCGATGGCCACCGCCGCCCCCGGCCGCGCGCCGGACAGGAGGCGTTCGAGGGCGGACGCTGAGCGCAGAATGTCGTGGGTATAATGAAACAACAGGGCATCGACCGGCGTGGGCAGCGCCAGCCCCTGGGCGGGCGTCTCGAACAGCGTGATATTGGTTCAGCCGGCCGCCGCGACCCGCGCGCGGGCCTGGCAGAGCATGTCTGGGCTCTGGTCGAAACCGTAGACCCAGCCGGCATGGCCCACCCGCCGACGCAACAGGGGCAGGCTCAAACCGGTGCCGCAGCCCACATCGAGCACCCGTTGTCCGGGTTGCAGGTGCAGCGCGGCGATGGTGCGCTCGCGGATCGGCCAAGTCGGGCCGCAGGTGGCGTCGTACCCGGCGGCGCGCTTGCGGTACTTCGCCACGGACAGCGAGCGCACCTGGGCGTCGGGCCAAGGCCCCGGTTCATCGGTTTTAATAGGTCGGAGGGTGGCGGCGGATGTGCCCCGGCACAAGCGGCGTGCGACCGCCGCGACCGGCGGGGATGTGACGGAGCCGGTCGCAGCACGCCGCTAGGGCCACAGACGCCAGCCCAGGATGATCCCCAGGATCATCACGAGCACCAGCGCTGCGGCCAGCGCACCCAGGATCAAGTTGAAGCGCCGCGTGGCAGCGGCGATGCCCCGTTGGATCCGTTCGTTCATGATCCGCTCCGAATTCAGTTCGCCGGCGGCGATCCGCTGATCGATGAGCTGACTCCACTCGGTCCGGAATTCGGCTTGCAGGCGGTCACGAAACACCTGGTTCATCTCCAGAAGACGCTTCTCGCGCTGGATGTGGGTCTCCAGAATCGCGGCGTTTTGCGCGTCGTGTTCCTCTCGACAGCGCACCAGCCGCGGGCAGTCGGCGAGACTGCAGGGCGTACCGTCGCTTCCACACTCGGTTGCCGCGCACGGGTCGGGCCGCGGCGGGGCGACCGCAGGCTGCGGCGGATGCCCGAGATCACCCGCGCGAACCGTGGCGACCCATGATGGCTCGCTCGGCGCCACATCCCCGACCCGGAGGGGCGGCAAGGGTTGGACCGGCACCGTCAGTATCCGGTCCGCGGCCGGTCGCTCGTCGCGTTGCGGGAAGGTATCGGGCGAATCCGCATCGGCGGAGTCCACATCGACCGAGTCCGCATCGATCGCATCCACATCGGCCAAATCCTCGACCGCGTCGGCAGGTTCCTCCAGGCCAAGCAGGCGCCGGTTCCCCGGGATCGACAACCAGGCCCCCATGTCCATGGATTGGACCTCATAACCCTGATCGATCTTGTTCGCCGCCCATCCCGGTGAGCGGACACTCAAGTCATCGATCTGATTGACCTGCGCGATCTGTTGAATCAGTGGACCGACGCGCCGCTGCAACTCGTCGTGAGGGATCACCTGCGTGGCGCCGAACGACTTGACGCGTTTGGCGTGCCGCTGCCCCGCGGTGTCCGTGACCACATAGATCGGCAGAGTCGCCAGGCGTTGACGCAGGATCACCAGTGCGTCGATGGTCTCATCGACCGCGGGGGCTAAGCCCAGCACGATCGCTTGAAGGTCGTCACCGATCTGCAGGATCGCCGCCGCGTCATCACAGACCTCGACGCTCGCCCCCGCGGAACTGAACATGCCGCACACCAGTTGTCGCGCGACGCGATCCTTGATGCTGACGGCGATACGGACTGGTTTCTTACTCATGACGCTCCCGATGAATAGCCCCGGACCGCAAGGCCCGCGATGCCCGGCAATTCCAAATTCTAGGGCATCGCGCGACCCCTGGTGGATGCGGCGTGCACGACCGACGCGCGGGTTCCCGAGCACCGTGCGGCGCGCCTTATCCACCCGACAGTGCGGGTGTTGTCGGGTGGATAAGCGCAGCGCATCCACCATCAGCCCTGGTATCGATCAGACTCCGCGCTGATTCTGACATGGATTCCGCGCGGCTGGCTCGGATATTCCAAGAGTTTATTCGCAATCAGCGTGTTATAGCCGTCGGACGGAGGGGCGGGTGGTAAACCCGCCCCTACCCGAGCGTCGGTCCGGATACCAGGTACGAAGCGTCACAGTTCGCCCAGCAACGCCGCCCAGGCGGCCGTTTCGCCCTCCAGGGTGAATCGGTGTCGGCGTCCTGCGCAAGCGGACATCAGGCTTTGGTAAAACGCGGGATCGGTCTCCGCCCGCAGCAGCAGGGCGCGCAGGATGGCGGCCCAACGGGTGGTCGTCGCCCGGTTCCCGGACCGGGAGCGCGGTGGAACCGGGGCGATCAAGCGGATGTACATGGAGTATTCTTCACGGCCCGTGAGCGGCCGAGCCTGTGACCGATGGCGCTGAGTCGGGGGCTGTCGAAGACCCCGATGTGACGCTGCACCGCGCATTTGAAAGCCATGACCACCGCGACGACCCTGAGTGCCCGAATCCAAGACGCCCACACCCGCACCTTGGCCCTGATCGCGGGTCTGGATGAGGTCCAACTCATGGGGCCGCGGCTGCCCATCGTCAATCCGCTGCGCTGGGAGATCGGCCACGCGGCCTATTTTTACGAGTTCTGGGTCCTGCGCCACCATGGCGGCGAGGCGCCGCTCCGGCCGGACCTGGACCAGCTCTACGACTCCATGACCATTGCCCACGACACCCGCTGGGACCTGCCCCTGCCGTCGCTGGCTGACACCCTAGCCTATCTGCGCACGGTGCATGAGCGGGTGTGCGCGCGGCTCGCCGATGGCACGGATGATCCGCGGCGGGACTATCTTGCGCAATACGCCCTCGATCACGAGGACATGCATACCGAGGCCTTCACCTATACCCGCCAGACCCTGGCTTATCCGGCGCCCGCCATCGGGACCGCGGCGCCTGGGGTCGCACCAGCCGACCGGCCGTCGGGCGATGCGGCGATTCCGGGCGGCGCGTTCCTGCTCGGTGCCGCGCCCGCGGACGGCTTCTGTTTCGATAACGAACAATGGGCGCATCCGGTCGAGGTGAGTCCCTTCCGGATCGCCCGTACCGCGGTCAGCAACGCCGAGTATGCCGCCTTTGTGGACCACGGCGGATACCGGCGGCCCGCGTTATGGGACCCGGAGGGCTGGCAGTGGCGGACCGCCGCCGCCCTGGAGCAGCCGGTCTATTGGCGCCGGGCGGGGAGTGGCTGGGAGCAGCGGCGCTTTGATCAGTGGGAGGCGCTGCCCCCGTTCGCCGCGGCCATTCATGTGAGCTGGTACGAGGCCCGCGCCTACTGCCGCTGGGCGGGGCGCCGCCTGCCCACTGAACTGGAATGGGAAGTGGCCGCGGCCGGTGCGCCGGCGCAGGGCGGTCGGGGCCTGGCCAGATCCAAACGCCGCTACCCCTGGGGCGATGCCGCTCCCGATCCGACCCGCGCCAATCTCGACGGCGCGGCCTTGGGCACGCGTGACGTGGCGGCCCTGTCGGCCGGCGACAGCGCCTTCGGCTGCCGCCAGCTGATCGGCAACTGCTGGGAGTGGACCGATACCCTGTTCGGCCCCTATCCCGGCTTCAGTCCGGATATGTATCAGGACTACTCGCAGCCGCTGTTCGGCAACACCCGGGTCCTGCGCGGCGGCTGCTGGGCGACCCGCGGCCGGCTCATCCTCGCCAGCGCCGGCCCCGCGCGATTCCGCCCAAGTTCTTCTACGACGCTCGCGGATCCCGGCTCTTCGACGCCATCACCCGGACGCCGGAGTATTACCCGACCCGCACCGAGATCGCCATCCTCCAGACCCGGGCCGCCGAGATCGCCGCCCGCGTGGGTGCCGGCAGCGTGCTGGTGGAGCCGGGCAGCGGCAGTTTCATGATCGGGTTTCGCTCCGCAGGCGGCCTGGACTGACCCAGACAACCTGTTCAGCGTCCATTTGTTGCGGGTTCCGGATGAGTCCGCGGTCTGATCACGATTCCTTCAACCCTGACAGCCGGTTCCTATGCAGTCATCCACTACGCCCGTCATCAAGGATCTGGTACTCGTCGGGGGCGGTCATGCCCATGTGGCCGTGCTGCGCCGTTTCGGCATGAAGCCGGCAGCGGGGCTGCGTCTCACCCTGATCACCCGTGATGTGCATACCCCCTACTCAGGCATGTTGCCCGGCTACTTGGCCGGTCATTACGACTACGATGCCTGCCATATCGATTTGGGGCCGCTCGCCCGGTTCGCCGGGGCGCGCCTCTATCATGCCGAAGTCGAGGGCCTGGATGCGGCGAACCGGAGACTCGAGGTCGCGGGCCGCCCGCCGGTGACCTTCGATCTGCTGTCCATCAACATCGGTTCCCGACCGCGGACCCTGGAGGTGCCGGGGGCCGCGGAATTCGCCATCCCGGTCAAGCCCATCGACGCCTTTCTGGTGCGCTGGGAGGCGCTGATCGCGCGCGTGCTGACCAGTCGCGGCCCCTTTCGCATCGGGGTCGTCGGGGGCGGGGCCGGCGGAGTGGAAGTGGTGCTCGCCACCCGGCACCGTCTGCGCCAATGCCTGCGCGAGCGCGGGGATGATCCGGCCCGCCTGAGCTTCAGCCTGCTCACCGCCGGGCCGGTCATCCTGCCGACGCACAACCCCGGCGTGCAGGCCCGCTTCCAGCGTGTGCTCGCGGCGCGGGGCATCGCCGTGCTCACCGGGCATCGGGTGCGGGAGGTGACCGCGACGGCGCTGCTGGCGGAGGGTCAGGCGGCTGTTGCGGTCGACGCGACCCTGTGGGTCACCAGCGCGGCGGCGCCGGTCTGGCCCGGCGCGGCCGGGCTCGCGGTGACCGATGAGGGCTTCATCCGGGTCGACACGCACCTGCAATCGGTCTCCCACCCCGGTATCTTCGCCGCCGGGGACGTGGCCGCGTTGTCCGACCCGCGGCCCAAGTCCGGCGTCTTCGCGGTGCGCCAGGGGCCGGTGCTCGCGGAGAATCTGCGGCGCGCCGCGATCGGCCGGCGTCTGGTCGGCTACCGGCCGCAACGGCGCTTCCTGGGCCTCATCAGCACCGGCGACCGCTATGCGGTGGCCTCGCGCGGCGGCTGGTCGTTGGAGGGGGCCTGGCTGTGGCGGGCCAAGGACTGGATCGACCGCCGCTTCATGGCGCGCTTCAATGACCTGCCGCGGATGCCGGCGGACCAGACCGCCCCGGCGCTGGCCGCCGGGCTCGCCGACCAGGCGGCCATCCGCGAGCTGTCCACACTCGCCATGCGCTGCGGCGGCTGTGGCGCCAAGGTCGGCAGCAGCGTGCTGACCAGGGTGATGCAGCGGTTGTCGACCGGGACCCGCGCCGATGTGCTGGTGGGTCTCGACGCGCCGGACGACGCGGCGGTGCTGCTGGTGCCGCCCGGCAAGCTGTTGGTGCAGAGCGTGGACTATTTCCGCGCCTTTCTGGATGACGCCTATCTCTTCGGGCAGATCGCCGCCAATCACGCCCTGGGCGACCTGTTCGCCATGGGCGCCGAGCCCCAGTCGGTGCTCGCCATTGCCACCGTCCCCTATGGCCTGGAGCGGGTGGTGGAAGAGACCCTGCACGATCTCATGCGCGGCGCCCTGGCCAGTGTCGGCCCGACCGGCGCCGTGCTGGCCGGCGGGCACTCCAGCGAGGGCGCCGAACTGGCCTTCGGACTCACGGTCAACGGTCTGGTCGATCCCGACACCATCTGGCGCAAGGGCGGTCTCAAACCCGGCGACTGTCTGATCCTCACCAAGCCGCTCGGCACCGGCACCCTGTTCGCCGCGGACATACGCCGCCGGGCCAAGGGGCGCTGGATCGACGCCGCGCTCGCGTCCATGATCCTCTCCAGCCAAGCCGCCGCGGCCTGTCTGGGGCGCTACGGCGTTACCGCCTGTACCGACGTGACCGGCTTTGGGCTGCTGGGCCATCTGGTCGAGATGACCCGCGCCTCCGGCGTGGATGCCGTGCTGGATCTCGCGGCCATCCCCCTGCTGGACGGCGCCGCCCAGACCGTCGCCGCCGGCATCCTCTCGTCACTCCAGCCCCAGAACCTGCGGCTGCGCCGCGCCGTGCGAGACTTGGAGCAAACCGCCCGGCATCCCCTGTTCCCGCTGCTGTTCGACCCCCAGACCGCCGGCGGACTCCTGGCCGGAGTCCCGGCGCACCAGGCCACCGCCTGCGTCGCCGAACTGCAGGCCCGCGGCTATCCGGCCGCCCGGATCATCGGGCGCATCGAAGCCGCCGGCGCGGCCGCTGAGCCCATCACCGTCAATTGCTGAACCTTTATTGCCCCGTTCCAACTGAATGTGTGCGGCCTTTGCGCCAGGAGGCCGGAATCCAGGGCCAGGCAGCATCGTTCGCCCCGTCGGGTCGTTCCAGGAATTCGAAATGGAGGAATCCGGCCAGTGCTTCCGGCACGGGCCGCTCCAGCCAGGGGATAACGCCGAGGCAGGGGGCGTCCAGCAGTGCGGCGAGTGTCGCAATATTCTCGTCGCCGGCTTGCAGTTCCGGGTCGATGCCGTTGGCAATCCAGCCGGCCAGGGGACGGCCCTGGGCGCGGATGCTCTCCGCCGTGAGCAGGGCGTGGTTGAGGCAGCCGAGTTTGAGTCCAACGACCAGGATGACCGGCAGGTCCAGGGCCGTGGGGATGTCGTTGACCGATAGGGTGGAGCTCAGGGGGACGCGCCAGCCGCCGACGCCCTCGACAACCAGCAGATCGCAACCGGCGCTCAGGGCGCGGTAGGCGCCGACGATGGGGTCGAGCGTGATCTCCACGCCGGCTCGGGCCGCGGCGATGTGGGGGGCGATGGGGGGGCTGAAAGCGTAGGGATTGACCAGGTCATAGGGTGCGGCGGCGCTGCCTTGCGCCAGGAGGCGCAGGGCGTCGGCGTTGCGCGGTCCCTGGGGACTCGGGTCACAGCCGCAGGCGACTGGTTTCATGCCGAGTACGCGCGCTCCGCGGGTTTGCCAGGCGGCCATCAGGGCCAGGCTGATCTCGGTCTTGCCGCAGTTGGTGTCGGTGCCGGTAACAAAGACCCCGCGCATCAGACGCCCCGTCGGCTGCCGCCCCGACCAATGGCGCTGACCGGGACGGCAATGCCGCCGGCCATGGGTTTCTGCTGGGGTGCCCAGGCGTGTCCGTAGACCACCTCGTAGCTGGCGGGCAGTCGGCCCTCGCGGCGGCGGAGTTCGTAGGCGGATTCCAGTGCGGCCAGGCGGCGCGGGCCAGTGAGCCCGCGGGGGCGCTCGGCGGTGGCGTTGTGGGCGCCGATGCCTTTCAGATCCCGCATCAGGTCGCGCAGCCGGGTGTAGGTGACCGTCAGCCGCTCGGTGTCCATCACTGGGTCGGCGAAGCGTGCCCGCACCAGCGCGTCGCCGATATCGTGCATGTCCGCGAAGGGGCTGACGTGCGAATAGCCGTCGACGCCGGACCAGTCGGCGCGCAATTCCTTGAGCGTATCCGGACCGAAGGTGGTGAACATCAGCAGGCCGCCGGGCGCCAGCACCCGCAGGCACTCGGTGAAGGTGGCGTCGAGGTCGTTGCACCATTGGAAAGTGGTGTTGGACACGATCAGCTCGACGGCCCCGTCGGCGAGCGGCAGGCGTTCGGCGTCGCCGCAGACACACAGCGGGCGGCGCAGCCAACTGCCGCGGCGGCGGGCGTGCAGCAGCATGGGTTGTGCGAAGTCGAGCGCGATCAGCCGGGCGCGGCGGTAGCGGCGGCGCAGCGCGTCGAGCGCGTAGCCGGTACCGGCGCCCAGATCCAGCACTCGCTGGGGCTCCAGGCGCACATAGTCGAGCCGCTCTAGGAGGCGATCGGCGATCTCCCGTTGCAGCACGGCCGCGGCGTCATAGCCGGGGGCGGCGCGCTCGAATGCGCGGCGGGCGCGATGTGTGTCGATGGGTGGCGGGGTCATGCTCGTGGGGTGTTGTAGAAATGAACTAAGGCGATTTCTTCTCGTTCCCACGCTCCAGCGTGGGAATGCCGTCCGGCCGCTCCAGCGGCCGGTGACGCCACGCGACGCCGGAGCGTCGCGACTTGCTCCCACGCTGGAGCGTGGGAGCCAAATCAATGGATTTGTTTCGCTTATTCGTGAACAGTTCCTGAATCGTCGAGCCCCTCCAGGAATGACTGTATGGCGTCAGCGGTTTCGCGCGGATGGGAGAGGAAGGGGGCATGGGCCGCGCCTTGAATGACTTGGGTGCGCGCCTTGTCGTTCAGTAATTCCACCCGCGCGGCGACGCCTGACGGCACCAGGGTGTCGCGGTCGCCGAAGAGCCACAGGGATGGACAGCGCAGATCCGGCAGGGGGCCGCGCAGGTCTTCGTCGCGCAGCAGGTCGAGTCCGAGCGCCAGGGCGTCCGGGTGGGGCGCCGGGCGCTGGGTCAGTTCATGGCGCAGGGTGCGCAGCACCGCGTGCGCATGGTCGCTCCCGCGGACCTGGGTGACCAGGAAGCGGCTCAGGGTTCCGGCGGGGTCCGCGAGCAGGCCCTCATGGAATTGGGCGAGGGTGGACTCGGGCATGGCCGGCGTCCAGTCCGCGGCGCGGATGAAGCGTGGGGAGGTGGTCATGAGGATGAGCGCGCGCACCCGGGTGGGTGCCCGCAAGGCGGCGGCCAGGGCCACCAGGCCCCCAAGTGACCAGCCGAGCCAGACGGCCCGCGGCGGCGCGGCGGCCAGGCAGGCGTCGGCCCAGCGCCACAGGCATCCGTAGCCCGCCGCCCAGGCGGGCTCGAAGGGGCTTTCGCCGTGGCCGGGGAGCTCGATGCGGTGCTGCACCCGATGGGCGGTGAGGCCCGCGGGCAAGGCGTCCCAAACCGCGGCGTTCATGCCCCAGCCGTGGAGCAGGACCAGTTCGTTGTCCGCGCTGTTGTCCGGGGTATCGAGGGCGCCGATGGCGTCGGCCAGGGTGTTCATGCGGACTCCGCGGGGTGGTTCGATGGGCGTCGCGTGGCGTTCATAGGCGGCTCGTTCTTGTGCTCGGTGGTGGCTGAATCCAGATCGGGCAACACGGCCAGTGCCGTAAGCAGCCGGTCCAGATCCGCATCGGTATGGGCGGCGCTGAGGGTGACGCGCAACCGCGCCGTGCCCGCGGGGACCGTGGGCGGGCGGATCGCGGTCACCAGGATGCCGGCTGCTTCCAGGGTCCGGCTCCAATGGAGGGCGCGGGCGCTGCTGCCGGCCAGGATCGGCTGGATCGGCGTTGGCGAGTCCGCCAGCGGCAGGCCGAGTTGGGCGGCGCCCTGGCGGAAGCGCGCGATCAGCGTGCGCAGCCGTTCACGCCGCCAGTCGTCCCGGCGCGCCAGGGCCAGGCTGACCAGGGTCGCCGCGGCCAGAGCCGGCGGGGTGGCGGTGGTGTAGATATAGGGGCGGGCGCGCTGAATCAGGGTTTCGATCAGGTCGTCGGACCCGGCGACAAAGGCTCCGAAGGTGCCCAGGGCCTTGCCCAAGGTGCCCATCAGGATCGGCACCTGCCGGGCGCCAAGCCCGCAATGGTCGAGGCTGCCGCGTCCCTCGCGGCCCAGCACCCCGAGCCCGTGGGCGTCGTCGACCAGTAGCCAGGCGCCGGTCCGCGCGGCGATTGCTGCCAGATCGGGCAGGGGCGCCAGGTCGCCGTCCATGCTGAAGACGCCGTCGGTGGCCATCAGTCGTATCCGCGCGGTCGGCGCGGCTCGCGCGAGTGCCGCGGCATCGGCGTGGGGGTAGCGGCGCAGGGTGGCGCGGGCGAGCAGGGCGCCATCGAGCAGCGAAGCATGGTTGCGGCGGTCTTCGAAGACCGTGTCGCCGCGTCCGGCCAGTGCGCCGATGACCCCCAGGTTGGCCATGTAGCCAGTGGAGAACAACAGCGCCCGCGGATAGCCGGTGAACTCGGCCAGGGCCTCTTCCAGGGCCTGGTGCGCGGCGCTGTGGCCGTTCACCAGATGGGCGGCGCCGCTGCCGACGCCCCAGCGCGCCGCGCCCTGCTGCAGGGCGGCGATGACCTCCGGGTGATTGGCCAGGCCCAGGTAGTCGTTGCTGCAGAAGGCGAGCATGGGGCGGCCGTCGATGCTCCCCTGGGGTTGCTGGGGGCCGCCCTGGATGCGCCGCTGCCGATAGAGTCCGGCCGCGCGTCGGTGTTCGAGGTCGGCCTTGAGGTCCAATGAGTCTAGATCAGGCAATTGCAGACACCAAGGCGGCGGGACCTCATTTAGTCAGGCCGACGCGTGGCCGTGAGGCCGATGACAGCCGCCCGGTTCCTGGCGTTCCGGTTCCAGTGCTTCGAAGCGCAGGCCCAGGCGCTCGAAGAGCGCGTGATCGCGGTCGGACGCCGCGTTTGGCGTGGTGAGCAGGCGCTCGCCGTAGAAGACCGAGTTGGCGCCGGCGAAATAGCACAGGGCCTGAAGTTCATCGCTCATGGTCGAGCGCCCGGCGGACAGTCGCACATAGGAACCCGGCATCAGACACCGGGCGGCGGCCACGGTGCGGACGAATTCCAGCGGGTCCAGCGGGGCCGTGCCGCAGAGCGGGGTGCCCTCGACCTGAACCAACAGATTGATCGGCACGGACTCCGGGTGCGCCGGGAGGTTGGCGAGTTGGCGCAGCAGTGACGCGCGGTCGCGCCGCGACTCGCCCATCCCGAGGATGCCGCCGCTGCAGGTCTTCAGGCCCGCGGCGCGCACGTGCTCCAGGGTCTCCAGCCGATCCTGGTAGGTGCGGGTGCTGATGACCTGACCGTAGAACTCTGGGGAGGTGTCCAGATTGTGGTTGTAGTAATCGAGCCCCGCCGCTTTGAGCCGCAGGGCTTGACCGGCGGTCAGCATGCCGAGGGTGACGCAGGTCTCCAGGCCCAGGTCATGGATGGCGGTGACCATGGCGGCCACCTGATCCAGGTGTCGGTCGCTCGGGTGCCGCCAGGCCGCTCCCATGCAGAAGCGGGTGGCGCCCTGCACCTTGGCATCCCGCGCGGCGGTCAGCACCGCATCCAACGGCAGCAGGGGTTCGCGCGGCAGGCCGGTCTCATGGTGCGCGCTCTGCGCGCAGTAACCGCAATCCTCGGGACAGGCGCCGGTCTTGATGCTCAGCAGGGTGCTGACCTGGATCTGGTTGGGCGCGAAACAGGCGCGATGGACCTGCTGCGCCCGGAGCAGCAGGTCATTGAAGGGGAGGTCGAGCAGCGCCTGGACTTCGTCGAGGGTCCAGTCATGACGGCGTTGGGGATAGTCATCGCGAGCGGGCATCTGAATAAGGGTCTCTGGTTGGCCGGGTGTCAGGGCCGGGGTCGGCGCGGGGTTCGCGGTCGTGACGGTTGCCTCAGGCCCGAGACACCGCCGACGAGCGGGCAGGCGCGGGGCGAGAACCGGGTATCCTAGCTGACCGGGGGTTGTTGTCAACCTGCGCGAGAGTTTTCGGTTGACAGTGTGGTCGCCGTCGGCCCTGGGGGTATGATCAGCAGCGATAGGGTTTGCCGGGGCCGGGCCTTTCGGTAGGATGGGCATCGCTCCCGCTCTGCCCATCCTACGCGGGTCTGCGACCACATTATTTTTGACCGCAGCCGTCGTTGGGCTGCTCGTCTCAAGCGGGGTCGTCAATCATAGGCACACCATGGAATTCATCATCGACAAAGACGCGGGGCTGATCCCTCATGTGCTCGGGCAGATACTGGATACCTGTGTCAATGGCATCACCCTGTCCGATCCGAATCAGTCCGACAACCCGCTGGTCTATGCCAATGCCGCCTTCGAACTGATCACCGGCTATGAGCGCGCGGAGGTGCTCGGGCGCAACTGCCGCTTTCTCCTGGGCGACGATCGGAGTCAGCCGCAGGTGCAGCGGATCAGTGAGGCCATTCGCGAGCGCAAGCGGGTGACCGTCACCCTGCGCAACTACCGCAAGGATGGCACCATGTTTTATAACCGCTTCACCCTGCGGCCGCTGTTCGACAAGGCGGGCCGCCTGATCTATTACCTGGGCATCCAATACGACGTGTCGGAGTCGGTGCGCACGCGCGACGAACTTGATCGGCTCAATGCCATGCTGGAGCGGCTGGGCGAGGTCTCTTGACGGAACAGCGATCATGGTTTCATTCAATCGGCGGCCGGCAGCCAGTCCTGCGCGAGAATATCCGCAAGCGCCCAGGGACACTCGTCAGGGAATCCACCCATTCCGGTCTCATTGATAGCAAGCGTGACGGCATCCGCCCAGATCGCCCCTTGCCATTCAGGATCGGCGAGTCTAGGTTTGAGGCTGGGGACGTGTTTGAGATGGAACGCGAGCGCCCGGCGCTGCTCCTTGATGGTGCGCTTCCAACTGGTGCTTTGACGCTCCGGTTGATACTGCCATTTGAGCAGGTGAGCGATCAACACGGCCATGCGGCTGGCGAGTTCCCGTTGTTCACTCTTGCCCACGTCTTCGATTTCCTCGGCAATATGTTCGAGATCAAGCTGATCGAACTGTCCGGCGCGGATCAGCCGCGCCTGCTCGCTCGACCAGGCAACGACGTCTGTTTCGTAACTCGTGGCAGTCATAGTTGTTATCCGATGGTCAGTCGGCCGCGCTCTTGCTCCCCTTGCCGGCGGGGCTCTTGTCGCGGCCGAGCGTGCGAATCAAGGTCATGCTAGCATTGAAAAAATCATCATTCGGATGCGCCTTGCAGTGGGTGCGGATGCGCCCCAGGGCGGCCTCCAGTTCGGCCCCGCGCAGCACGTCGGAGGCGGTCGCCAGGTTGATCCCGGTGACGAATCCGGCCAGCCATTCCCGATACCGCAGAGAGTCCTCGCTGCCGAGCGCCGCCGGCGCATCAGTGCCTGGTGCCGCCGTCAGGAAGTCGCCGCACGACTTGACCCCATAGCCCCATAAGGTCGGGGCCGAGGCCGCGTGTGCGGACCAGCCGACCAAGGGTGCGGCGATGACGGTGCTGAGCAGGACGGCGACCGCGGGTCTGGTTCCCCTGATGAATCTGGTCATGTCATGATTCCTTAATAAAGCGGGCGGCTTTGCGCCGTTACCATGTGAAGATTTGCCGATGACCAGGAGCACTCAAGCTTCCATGCGCGTACTCATGATCTCCGATGTCTACTTCCCGCGGGTCAATGGGGTCTCGACCTCGATCCAGACCTTCGCCCGCGCGTTCGTGGGCAAGGGTCATCAGGTGACCTTGATCGCCCCGGACTACGGCCGGCAGGCGCCCGAGCCCTTCGAGGTCATCCGCATTCCCTCCCGGTACCTGCCGCTGGACCCGGAAGATCGCGTGTTGCGTGTGCGTGCGCTGCGGCGGGAGGGCGAGGGCCTGGCGCGTCTGGGTTTCGATCTGGTGCACATTCATACCCCGTTCATCGCTCACTACAGCGGGGTCGCGTTGGCGCGTCGACTCGGTGTCCCGACCGTGGAAAGTTACCATACCTTCTTCGAGCAGTACCTGGACAAGTATGTCCCGCTGATCCCCTCGGCCTGGTTGCGGCTGGCCGCCCGGTATTTCTCAGCCGCCCAGTGCAACGATGTCGATGCCCTGGCGGTGCCCTCGCACGCCATGCTCGCGGTCCTCAAGCGCTATGGCGTCAAGACCCCGGCCGCGGTGATCCCGACCGGGATCGAACTTGATCAGTTCAGCCGCGGCGATGGGGCTGCCTTTCGCGCCCGCCAGGGGATCGCGCCGGGCCGTCCGGTGATGGTGCATGTGGGGCGCCTCGCGTATGAGAAGAATATCGATTTTCTGTTGCGGGTGCTGGTCGAGGTCAAGCGACAGATTCCGGACGTGCTGCTGGTGATCGCCGGCGAGGGTCCCGCGCGGCGCGCCCTGGAGCGCCAGGCGCGCGCACTGGGACTGGCCGACCATACCTGTTTCGTCGGCTATCTGAATCGCGACGGGGCACTGGAGGACTGTTACCGCTGCGGCGACGTCTTCGTGTTCGCCTCCAACACCGAGACCCAGGGCTTGGTGCTACTGGAGGCGCTGGCCCTGGGTGTGCCGGTGGTGTCCACCGCGGTCATGGGCACCGCGGAGGTGCTGGAGGAGGGGCGCGGCTGTCTGATCGCCCGCGAGGACGAGCGGGAGTTTGCCGACAAGGTGGTGCGGGTGCTCGTCGACTCGGACTTGCGGGATGGGTTGAGGCGGGAGGCGAGCCGCTATGCCAGGGCCTGGTCCGCGCCGGTGATGGCGGACCGGATGCTGGCGTTCTATAGGGAGATCATCGGTCGGGGTCAGGGGGCGGACATTCCTCGTCACGATTGAACCTAAGTCCGGCGGTTGCTGTCCGACGCGTTTGCATCCGGGGTATCCGGGGCATACATTGACTATTCAAGCCCGGCTCGCGCGCTCCCACGGCGGGAGCCGCCGAGCCTGTCCTGCCCGGCCAACCAGCCGACGCGCATCGCCCAGGGGTGCCGCGGGAGCGGTCACCGTGTCCCACTGACCGAGTTGCCAGGCGATTGCCTTAACCCCAAAATCCGTGTCGATCGTCGAACATGTCGATTTGTCCGCTCACCCGGGCCGCGTTTTCGTGGTCGGCGATCTGCACGGTATGGTGCATGCGCTGGAGCGGCTGCTGGACAGCGCCGGGTTCGACCCGCGGCAGGATCTGGTCTGGTCATTGGGCGATCTGATCGATCGTGGTCCGTTTTCAGCGCAGTGTTTGGAGCTCCTTGAAGAGCCCTGGTTTCGTGCCATCCGCGGGAACCACGAGCAACTGCTGCTCGACGCCATCGTTGATGATGAAACCTGGCTGCAATGGATCGTCAACGGCGGCGACTGGGCACTGGATTACCCCTGGAATGATCCCGCGGTGCGCGGCCGGGTCGAGGCTTTGCCTTGGGCGGCGGACCTGGTGACGGGGGTGGGGCGGATCGGTCTGATCCATGCGGACGTGGAGCGGACCAGTGACTGGCCGCAACTCCTGGATGCGCTGGAGCAGGGGCGCGGTGCGGTCCGCCAGACCGCACTCTGGTCGCGGGGAAGCGCCAACCAGGCGTGCCGCGGTCTACCCAGCAGGCAGATTGCCGGGGTCGAGCTGGTGCTGGTCGGTCACACCATCATGGATCGCGCCTTCCAATGGGGCAACATGTGGTTCCTGGATTCGGGTGCCGTGATCAGCGATGACCCCAGCGCGGCACTCTCCATGCTGGAGATCCACCCCGCGATCAAGTTGTGGTCCGTGCCCACGACCCAGGATCCGGCCGCCGCGTACTGGTGGTCCCAGCAACTCGGCCGGCTCGCCGCCGTGATGGCGCGGCGGCTTTGATCGTTGTTCCGGCCACCAGGTCTTTGGTCGGTTGCGGTGGGCTGGCGAACAGTACCATCGGTCCGCGGTGCGGTGCGTTCCTCACCGCACCCTACAGCCGCTCCATCCGGTTGGCCGGCACGATGACCGAAACCGGCGCGGCGCGGCGCCAGTCTCAGCCTCCCGCCGCCGCCCGCGCCTTGAGTGCCTGTGACTGCTCCGGACCCAGATAGGCGTCGATCAGCGCCCGCGCCAGGTAGATCAATGGCGTGAGTGCGATGGCGACCAAGAGTTTGTAGACATAGTTGACCGTCCCCACCGCCAGGAACAACTCCGTGGACCACTGCTGCGGGCCGAGCACGAAGGCGATATAGAGCACCACAAAGCTGTCCACCAGTTGGGAAATCAGGGTCGATCCGGTGGCCCTGGCCCATACCATCCGGTCTCCGGTGACCCGCCGCACCCGGTGGAAGACGGACACGTCGATGATCTGGCCGATCAGAAACGCGGTGACCGACCCCACGATGATCCATTGTCCCTGACCGAAGATCACGGCAAAGGCCGCCTGCATATCCGGTACGCCCTGATCGGCCTGGATGCCGACCCACCAACTCGCGGGGGTCAGGCCGATCGCCAGATAGGCGAAGAAGAAGGCATAGACGATCAATCCGACCACGAGATACGACAGCAAGCGCACCCCGCGCTTGCCGAAGTACTCGTTGATGATGTCGGTCATGATGAAGACCACCGGCCACAACAGCACGCCGGCGGTGAAGTTGAGTGACCCGGACTGGCCGAACAGGTTCCAGTCGAAGGGGGCGAGCCCCAGGGTTTCTTCCAGCGCGAAGATCTTGACGCCGATGAATTCGGCGATGATGGCGTTGGCGATGAAGAATCCCGCCAGCACGAGGAACAGGATGGTGGGGCGGTCGAACTTCATGGGGTTGGCTCCCGCGGCTTGAACGATTGCCTTTAGCCGGCCGCGTCAGGACTTGGGCAGGGTCACCCCGCGCTGTCCCTGATACTTGCCGCAGCGGTCCTTGTACGAGGTCTCGCAGACCTGGTCGGCTCCGAAAAACAGGATCTGGGCCACCCCTTCGTTGGCGTAAATCTTGGCGGGCAGGGTGGTGGTGTTGGAAAATTCCAGGGTCACATGACCCTCCCATTCCGGCTCCAGCGGGGTCACGTTCACAATGATACCGCACCGGGCATAGGTGGATTTCCCGAGACAAATCACCAAGACATCGCGGGGAATCCGGAAATACTCCACCGTGCGGGCCAGCGCGAACGAGTTCGGCGGGATGATGCAGACATCGGATTTCAGATCCACAAAGCTGTTGGAGTCGAAGTTCTTGGGGTCGACGATGGCCGAGTTGATGTTGGTGAAGATCTTGAATTCATCGGCGCAGCGGATGTCGTAGCCGTAACTCGAGGTGCCGTAGGAGATCACCCGTCCGGCCTCACCTTCGCGCACCTGTCCGGGCTCGAAGGGCTCGATCATGCCGTTTTCGGCGGCCATACGGCGGATCCAACGGTCGGACTTGATGCTCATCGCCTGCGTGGGTCTTGATTGCTGTTATCACCCGACAGGTTACACCGGCCGGAGGCGTCAGGGCAAAATTCCGCCGCGACGCTGCCCCGCGGGTGCGATTGAAACCGATGCTCCCAGGCGGGATCATTGATCCACCGACGTGGGCGGGGCGACTGAAGTCGCCTCTACATCGTCCGATAGCGCCCTACGGATCTTGCAGGTCAGCGCGGTCTGGACGAGTATTCCTGGAAATCGCCTCATTCAAAGAGCACGGCGGGGTCCGTCACCCGCGTCGCCGCCAGCAGCCAGGTCTTGAGCTGGTCGTGGTCGCGGCAGGCGTGGATGCGTGCCGCGAGGTCCGGATCCACCGTCAGGCCGCGCTCCGCGAGCAGTGTCAGGATCGCATCGGCGATGCCCTCGCCGCGCCCTTCCTCCCGTCCTTCCTCTCGTCCTTCCTCTCGTCCTTCCTCTCGTCCTTCCTCCCGTACCGCATCCAGATCCGCGTAGCCGGCCCGCTGTAACAGGTTGCGCAGCGCCGCCCGATCGGCCGCCGCGCGCTCGAACAGCGCCTCCACCGGGATCGGGTTACGCAGTACGCCGGGGGCGGTGAGTGACTCGCCGATCGTCGCGACCCGCATCGGTTCGCCGGAACCATAGACCTCCACCCGGCGCGGCCCCAGCAGCCGCACGACCCAGATGTAGCGGCTTCCGCCCCGCAGCAGTTCGGCAATTTTCGTCTGAAGGTCGGCCTCGTCTTGCCCTACTCCAGCGTACTCGACCGCCAGGAGCGGCACGCCTGGGATCCACCCGCGACCGCCGGGTGGGGCCGCGACCGCGACATCCGGTGCCCGCAGGGTTCCCGGTTCGGGGGCGAAGCCGGCGTCAACCCCGGCCCATTCGACGTCCGGGTCGCTCGCGATCACCGCGGCGCCGGTCAGGCTGCGGCCCGCGTGCTCGGGCCCCGCCGGAGCGCAGTAGATCGGATGTCCGCTGGACAGTTCGTAGCGGTCCCCGTCCTTCAACTGATCGGCCTGGAAGGGACCCGATGCGGATCGGATTGCTGATTCACCCATGAGATCATCCTCCACGGCGATTGGCAGGATCGGCCGGCATGCCGAAGGCGCGATGCGGATCGGCGCCCGCGGTCAGCGTTCATCGAAACCGGCGAGACGGTAGAGCCGATTGGCCTCGACCTGATCCTGAGGAACGCCGCGGCCTTCCTCATAGAGCATCGCGAGGGTGGTCTGGGAGCCGGCGAGGCCTTGTTCGGCCGCCTTGCGAAACCAAATGGCGGCTTGTGCCGGGTCTTGCTCCGCGCATTCGCCTTCGAGGTACATGAAGCCAAGCCCGTGTTGGGCGAAGCCCATTCCGGCCAGCGCGGCGGCCTGCATGTACTGGAAGGCGAGGGTCGGGTTGTCGTGCATGCCGAGTCCGTTTTGCGCCATGATGGCGACCCGGTACTGCGCCTCGGGATCACCCGCGGCGGCGAGTGGGCTGAGCAACCCGGCGGCGCGGGAGAATTGTTTGGACTCGAAAGCGGCGATGCCGCTGGCGAGTTCCATGTTCAAGCCGCTGGGGTCTTGGTTCATCGGTCGGGGTCCTCGTGGTGAGCGCTCTGGTCGGTTGCCGGTTCACGGTGACGCGAACCTGCGGGTCACCGGGCGCGAATCAAGTTCAAGATTTACCGCGGGCGCAGCGGCAGCGCGATGAAGTCGAGCCAGTGGTCCAGGAGCGCCTGGTTGGCCGCGGCGACCGCGAGCCGCTGGCCCAGGTCCAGCCCTTCCGCCGGGGCGCTGCCGTAGGGCTGGTAGAGGCGGGAGGGGACCCCGGCCTCGGTGGCGATCAGGCGCCCGGCGGCATAGTCCCAGAGTTTCTGGCCGCCATGGAGGTAAAGCTGGAAGCGTCCGGCGGCGAGCCAGCACCACTCCAGTGCCACCGCTCCCAGATTGCGCTGGGAACGGAAGCCGCCGGCGCGCAACAGGGACGGGACCCGTTCGGGCGGCAGGCGCTTGAAGTCGATGGCGGCCAGACAGTCGTCGAGCGCGGGGCCGGGGGCGAAGGGCCGGATCGGTTCGTCGTTGCACCAGGCGCCGCCGCCGCGCAGCGCACCGAAACACTCGTCGCGCACCGGGTCGAGGATGGCGCCCTGAACGGTGACGCCGCCCTCGATCAGGGCGAGTGAGATGGCGAAGCCGGGGAACCCGCAGGCGTAATTGCTGGTCCCGTCCAGTGGGTCGAGGACCCAGACGGCACGCCCGGCGGACTCCAGCAAATGGGCTTGCTCCGCCGCGGTTTGTTCCTCGCCGAGCAGGGGTACGCCGGGATAGTCGCGGGCCAGGGCGGCGGTGATCCGCGCCTGGACGGCCAGGTCGGTCTCGGTCACCAGACTGCCGTCGGTCTTGCGGCTGGACAGGGTGTGGCGAAACCGCGGCATGATCTCGGCGGCGGCGGTCGTGCGCAGCAGGTCGTTGAGGTGGCGCAGGTCAGGGTGCATGACGTCCTCGGAGGCGGGGAAATACCCCGCTTGTGGGATGAGCGAAACAGCTCCATCAGGATACCCCTTTGGCATCCCGGTCGTTGTCGTTGTCGTAATCGTAATCGAGTTTAAGATACCCGCGACCCGCGAGGATGCCTACATAGAGCCATCGGACGTGATAACCGGACGTAGGGGCGGGTTTCAAACCCGCCCCAACACCAAGGGTCTGTCCGGATATCAGGTAAGAAAGCTATAGATTCGTTTCTCCGATTACGACAACGACAACGAAACGACAACGATTGTGTTTAACTTGTTCTTCACTCGTTACTTATGGCACCGCGTCGCTCTACCCCCTATCGCAAATCCGGTCCATCGCCCACGGGTTTCGATGTCCCGGTGCGCCGTAGCAAGAAAATCCTGATGTCTCCCACGACCGCGGTCGGCCTTGGTTTCGCTACGCTCGGTTTGCTCGTGGCCGCGGTCGGCTGGCTGCCCGCCTGGGTGTCGGCGCCCGACTCCGCGGGAGGTCTCGGCGCGGAGCCGGTGTCGGTCGCCGTGGACGGGGCGGCCGTGGCGGACCCGAGTGCCGATCCGCTCGATCCTTATACACGTACGGCGGACCTGGAGCGCAACCTGGACGCGGCGTCGGATGCGCAGATCGAGGCCTTGCTCGACGCTTTTCCCGCGACGCCGCCGACCGAGCGCTTACGCGGCGCCTATGTGAAGCGGTTGGCGGCGGCGGGGCGCTGGGCGGAGCTGGCGCGGGTCTATCGCGAGGATGAGTCGGTGGAGCGGCAGTGTCTGTACCTGCGCGCGCTGGTGGAGACGGGCCAGGCCGAGGTCGCACTCACCGCGCCGCGGCTGGAGCCCTTGTGGTTGGTGGCGCAGTCCCAGCCCGCCGCCTGCGATCCGGTGTTCAGCGCCTGGCGCGCCCGCGGCGGCTTGAGCACCGAGTTGGTCTGGCGGCGTATCCGGCTGACCATGGAGGCCGGTGAGTTGGGGCTCGCGCGTCATTTGGGTGCTCAATTGCCCGCCGCGCAACGGCCCTGGCTGACCCGCTGGCTGGCCGTGCGCGAACAGCCCGCGGTGTTGCTGAAACCCGGTGAGCCCTGGGGTGCGCACCCGCTGGCCGCCGCCATGCTGGCCGACGGGATCAGCCGGCTGGCCCGTTCCGATCCGCCGGGCGCGGCGCGGGTGTTGGAGGCGAACACGCAGGTGCTCCAGGCGGATTCCGCGGCCTGGAATCTGGCTCATGCCGGGGTGGGTCGGGGGCTGGATCAGGTCGGCGATGCCGCGGGTCTGGCGGTCTGGGATCGGCTGTCGGAGCAGCGGGAGAATCTAGCGGAACAGGAGCGGCGGTTACGCGCCGGGATCGCGCGGCGCGACTGGCAGCGGGTTGCCGACTGGGTGCGGCGGATGCCGGATCTGCCCGAGAAAGCGGATCGCTGGCTGTACTGGCAGGGGCGCGCCGAGGCGGCCCTGGGCGAGGATGCGGCGGCCGCGGCGACCTTCCGGCTGGCCGCGCGCCAACGCAGCCTCTGGGGGATGCTCGCGGCGGATCGGCTGGGACTGCCCTATGCCCTGGACCCGCGTCCGGTTCCGGCGGAGCCCGCGCGGGTCCGGCGGATTGTCGCCGCGCCGGCCGTGGCACGCATCCGCGCGCTCGACCGGGTCGGACGGGACGCGGACATGCGCCGCGAGTGGCGCCTGCTGACCCGCGATCTGGAGACGCCGGATCTGCTGGCCGCGGCCGTGGTGGCGGACGCACTGCAGTGGCATGATCAGGCGATCTTCACCCTGGCCCGGACGGATTACTGGGACGATCTCGTGCTGCGCTTTCCGCTCGCGTATCGCGAACTGGTGGACGAACTGGCTTGGCAGACCGCCCTGCCGGAAGATTGGATTTACGCGGTGATTCGTCAGGAGAGTGTATTCAATCCGACCGTGGCCTCCCACGCCGGGGCCCTGGGGCTGATGCAGTTGATGCCCGACACCGCGCGCGAGGTCGCGGCCGGGCAGGGGCTCGCGGCGCCCAGCCGCACGCAGATTCTGGAGCCGGGGCTGAACCTGCGCCTGGGCAGCGACTACCTGGCGCGGATGCGTGATCGTTTCGGGCACGCCGCCCTGGCCACCGCGGCCTACAACGCCGGACCGCAGCGGGTGGCTCGTTGGTTGCCGGCGCAGTGCACGCCGGCGGATTTGTGGATTGTCGCCATTCCGTTCGCTGAAACCCGTGCCTATGTCGAGCGGGTGCTGGCCTATCGGATCATCTACCGGGCCCGGCTGGGATTGGAGCCGGTGCGTCTGAGCGAACTGCTGCCGCCGGTGGGGGGTCAGGTAATTTCCGGGAAATGATCTACCGACGTGTAGGGGCGACTTAAGTCGCCCCTCCATGACAGCAATCGCTTTAGGGGGCGGTCCCGAACAGCACGGCCAGCTTCGGAACTGGTTATTGCATCGCTTCTGCGATGACGACAAGGATTGGATTCGTTCTTTCACTTATTCCTCATTCGTCCGCCCCGGGCCGCCTGCGCCGATGCCGACACCTTGGCTGTTCAACAGACTGGCAACGATCTGCAGCAGGTTCACCTCCGCTGCCGACCAGTCGCGGGTGTCGCCCACGCAGTCCAGGCCGAGCGCGCCGCGCAGGGTGTGGCCGGCCCCCAGGGGAACCAGGAGCACCGATTGGATTGCGCGGGCGCTGAAGTGCTCGCGTTCGCTGGACCAGTCCGCCGGCAGATCCGCGACCCGCGGGATCACCACGGCCTCTCCTGCCCGCAGCCGGGCCAGCAGGGCCGGCAGGGCCTGATGGCGCCATGGCCCGGGGGCCTGGCCGTCCGCCGTCCATTGCTGCGCTGTTTCGAGCGTGCCTGTCGACCGATCGAGGCGCAGCAGACAAGCGTGGTCCGCCTGGTTGAGGCGGCCAAGGCGGGCGAGTGTCGGTGCCGTCAGCCGGTCGATGTCCTGGTCGGGCGGGGTCGTGAGCCCGGCGGCCAGCACACGCAGCTCGTCCAGCATGGCGTCGCGCTGGCGCAGCGCCAGTTCCGCCACCTTGCGGGCGTTGATGTCCTGGTGAGTGCCGGACATGAGCAGGGGTGCGCCCGCGCCGTCGCGCTGCACCACCCGGCCCTGGTCCAGGATCCAGACCCAGCGTCCGTCCTTGTGGCGCATCCGCATTTCGCATGCGTAGGTCTCCAGTTCGCCGGAGAAGTGTTGCTGTAACAGGTTATTGCAGCGCTGGACGTCATCCGGGTGGGTGAGTGCGATCCAGGTCTGGCGGGTGGTCGGAACAAGCTCGACCAGACGGTAGCCGATGATTTCAGCCCAGCGCTCGTTGAACACCGTAACGCCGGTTTGGACCTGCCACTCCCAGGTGCCTACGCGGGTGTCGGCGATGAGGTCCGTGAGGCGCTGGCGCTGGTCCTGTGCCCTCAGGGCCAGTTCCGCCGCCGTGTGGTCGCTGATGTCCTGGACCGTCCCGCGTGAACGCAGCGGCGTGCCGTCCGGGGCGAACTCGGACTCACAGCGTTCGCGCAGCCATTTGATGCGGCCGTCCGGCATCCGCAGCCGGTGCACCAGATCAAAGGGGGTGCGGTTGGCCAAGGCGTCCTGATAGGCGCGGTCGACCATGTCCCGGTCATCGGGGTGGATGGCGGCTAGCACGCTCTCGTAGGAGGCGCCGAAGTGCTCTGGTGTCAGTTCGAAGATGCGGAAGACCTCCGCTGACCAGGCGATCCGGCCGGTTGCCAGTTCCAACTCCCAGGACCCGAGACGGGCCAGATCCTGCGCCTTCAGGAGTGCCTCGTGGGCCTGTTCAAGCGCGCGGCGCACCTGATATTCGGCGGTCGAGTCGGTGAAGAACAAGATGAAGGCCCATTCGGGTCCGAGCCGCGTCAGGATCGGTGAGACTTTGCAGTAGAAGACGCTGCCGTCGCGGCGGCGGCAGGGCAGGTCGAGGGCGGGCGCGAGGTCGCCCTGGATCATGCGGTTGAATTCCGACAAGACCCGGTCACGGGCGTCGGCCGGGTGCAGATCGTCGAGGTTCAAGGCGTCGAGTTCGGCCGCCGAATAGCCGAACAGGCGCCGCATGGAGCCGCTGCACCAGCGCAATCGCCAGCTCGTCGGATCGGTCTCGACGATGCCGTGGGGTGCGTTCTCGATGAGCGTGCGCAGCCGATGCTCGGTCTGTTTGTGCCGGGTGATGTCGGCGAGGGTGGCGAAGAGTCGCGGCGGATCGGCCGGCGGCGTGCCGGGCTGGGGGCGACTGTGGACGAGCAGCCAACGCAGCGCGCCGCCGCGCGGTTCGAGGATGCCCATGACCGTTTCGCCCTGGTCCTGGCTGGCGCGCAGCGCCGCCAGTGCCGGATGCCCCGCGGTCGGGACGGGCAGGCCGTCCTCCCGGACGGCCTGCCAGCGCGGGTCGATGGGGGCGCGGCCCTGGAGTTGCGCCAGCGAGAGCCCCAGCAGCCGCAGGGCCGCCGGATTGGCCTCGGCGGCGGCCCCGTCGGCGCCTTCGCAGATGACCCCTTCGGCCATCGTTTCGAACAGGAAGCGAAAGCGTGCCTCCTGCCGCGACAGTGCTTCATGCAACATCCGGCGCGCGTCGTGCTCCTCACGCAGGGCGCGAAAGCTCGCGGCCAGCGAGTCCGCCATGTCCGCTACCGCGTCAGCCAACTCACCGGTCTCGGCCAGCAGGGCGGGGACCGGCGGCGGCCGTGGCTGATCCTCGCGGATGGCCGACGGCAAGGCGCGGGCGTACCGCGCCAACTGATGCAGCGGCGTGACCAACCGCCGGCTGAGCCAGAACGCCAGGACCACGCCCAGCAACGCGAGCACCAGCAACAGCAGGAGCAGCCGGGTCAACCAGGCCTGGAGTTGATCGATCAGCGGTGTGGCGCTGATCGCGACGACCAGCCGCCAACCGGGGGGCAGGGTATGGTCGAGGAGCACGGGGGCGGTGTTGCCGGCGAGCTCCATGCGGTAACGGGCCTGACGCCATCGGTCCAGGTGTGTGGGGTGGCGACCCTCGGGTAGGATCAGTTCCAGTCCGGGGACCGAGGTGGGGATGATCTGACCCGGCCGGGGCCGATCCGCGAGCCAGCCGTCCGGCGGTAGCCTGGGCGGCGCGGCCGCACCCCGCTCCAGGTGCGCCGTGGGCGCGGCGGTCGCGGGCAGTGTCGGATCGAGGCCGCACAATTCCCGCGCGATCGGCGCCGGATCGGTCGCGCCGTCGGCGTGCATCATGACTTGATGCGCCGCCAATTCGCCGAAGAGCAGCAGGCGCTCGGCTTGCGCCGCTTCCAGGATGTCCCGCAAATCCCGGTTATCCCAGGCGCTCACCAGGACCGTCGGCAGCAAGATGCCGGCCAGCAGCGCGCCGAACAAGACCCGGGCCAGCGGCAGTGCGGCGCGCTGCCCGGTCAGGAGCGCGATGGCCACCAGGATCAAACCGGCAAGCGCGGCGTTGAGGATGCCGTTGAGTGCCTGCTTGACGGCAATCAGCAGGGTGGTGCTCCAGTCCATCCCCAGCCCGAACCGATGGAACAGCAGCGCCAGTGGAATACCGAGCAGCAGCCAGTAGAGGGTCACCGAGACCGCCAGCGGCGGCGGTGTGTGCCCGCGTTTGCGTTTCCACCCCTGGTGCCAGCCCACCGCGGCGGCCTCGGCGGTGAAGATGAGCAGCGCATAGGGTTGGCCCCACAGCAGCCAGGTATAGGCGCCGCCGGCCAGGGCCGCCAGCAGGCCGGGGCCGGTGCCGAGATAGGCCAGGGCCACCAGCACGGCGATGGAGCCGAACAGGAAGTCCACGCCGAAGGGCAGGGCAAGGTTGAAATGATTGCCGGCGACGGCCGCCAGTGCCAGCGCCGCGGTGAGCAGGCAGCGGTGCAGGCCCCGCGGGGCGGATGTGGGATGGGGGTCACCCTTGCGCGCGGGGGCGGTGGTCTGGTCGGTGGTCACTGGGTTCTCCGGTGGGGAGCGGCGTCCCGCCGCAAAACGCCCGGCGATGACATGCACGCCGAACGACCGGACGCTGAGCATAGACCGACCAGAGTGAAGTTTTAAGCGATTAAACCGATTGCTAAGTTTTCATAACACATTGCGCAAGGATCGCCTCCCGCAGAGTGGCGGTGTCAAGGGGTTTACGCAGGATGAGCGGCGGTTTGTCGCCGGCGCGCGCATCGCCCAGGACCGGCTCCTGGCCGGTCATCAGGATGACCGGGAGCGCCGGCCGCTCCCGCGCCAGCCGCTGCTGGAGGCGGATGCCGTCCAGCACCGGCATGGCAATGTCGGAGAGCACTAGATCGAAGGCGCCGTCTTGATCGAGAAGATCGGAACAGGCCTGCCCATGCTCGGCCAGCACCAGGCTGGCGCCCTCCAGGGTCAGGAGCCGGGCGAGGGCGTCGCGGACCTGGGGATCATCGTCCACCACCAAGACCCGCAAACCGGCAAGCGCCGGGGACGCGGGGCGGTCCGTCGGCTCGGGTCGGGCGGCCGGGCGCACCCGGTCCAGCCGGGGATCGGCGACCTCGGGTCTGCGCGGCAACAGCAGTCGGAAGCAGGTGCCGACATGCAGCGTCGACTGGACTGCCAGTCCGGCCCCGGAGCGGGCAATGAACTCCTGCACCATGAAGAGCCCGAGGCCGTGGCCGCGCCGCGCGGCCTTGGTGGAGAACAGCGGATCGAAGATCCGCGGGAGGATGGCGGGTGCGATGCCGCTGCCGGTGTCGCCGACACTGAGATCCACGCAGTCCATCGGAGCCAGATGGCCGACCGCGAGCGGGGTGTCCTGGCGCCACGCGACGGGATGCGCCTGAATGGACAAGACGCCGCCGTCGGCCATGGCGTCACGCGCATTGAGCACCAGGTTGAGCAGCGCCGACTGGAGAAAGGCCCCGTTGCTCCAGGCGGTGAGTCCGGGTGCCACGGTGACCCGCAGCGCGATGCCGGACGGCAGGATGTGGTGCAGGATGCGCTCCAGTTCGGCGATCGTCTGCTCCAGGTCGACGACCTCCAAGGGCACACGGCCGCCGCGGCTCAAGGCGAGGATGCCGGGGGTGACGACCTTGGCGTGTCCCAGGGCGCTTTGGGTTTCCTCCAGCACTTGGTGGACCTCCGTGTCGGCCGCGCACTGGTTGGCTAAACAACTGTCGAGATAGTAGATGTTGGCGCCGATCACGCCCAGCAGGTTGTTGAAGTCGTGGGCCACGCCGCTGGCCAGGTGGCCGATGGCCTCGCGCTCCCGGGCTTCCATCAGGTCATGCTGGATCTGTTCCTGGCGCTGCACCGAGGCGATGCGCTGGGCGATCAAACGGATGATCTGACGTTCCGGATCCGTGAGTTGCGGGCAGGACTGCAACCCCCAGAGGGCGAGTGTCAGGGTGCACGGCGACCCGTCGTGGCGTGTCCCGTCGAAGGCGATGAAGATGCCGCAACCGAAACCTGCCGCGGTCGCGGCAGGAGGCAGTCCTGCGGACAGGATGCGGCAGGGGTTGCCGCGTTCCGCCAGCGTCTCCGCCAACAGCGCGCGGCTGAGATCGGGGATGGCGCCGGTCGGCGCGTCGTCGCGCACCCTGGTCAGTGTCAGGTGTCCGTGCGCCTCGTCGACGATCCCCAGGACCGCCGCGGCCATTCCCAAGGATTGGCAACCCAGGCGCAGCAGGGCGCGGACCTGTTCCGGTGCCGGGTGCGGCAGGTTGATCAAGTCGACCAGTTGTTCGAGTTGCGCGGCATAGCGCGCCATGGCGTCTTCCAGAATCTGCTGACGTTGCGTGGCGGCGTGCAGCTCGGTGATGTCCTCGACCATCCGCAGCGGCAGGGGCGGCTCGCCGGGGCGGGTCGGCAGCAGGGCCACGCGTAAGTCGCCCCAGACCGTGCGGCCGTCCGCGTGCAGGTAACGTTTGGTCAGGCGGTACCCGGTCTGGCGGCCGGCGGTCAGTTCACCGAATTCCGTGATGTCCCGGTCACGGTCGTCCGGGTGGGTCAGTTCTTCGAAGCGCATCCCGATCAACTCCTCCGCGCTGCGCCCGAGGAAGGCTGCCAGGGCGCGGTTGGTCAGGATGATCCGCCGGTCCGCTCCGACCAGGGTCATGCCGATGGGGGCATTGTCGAAGATCGTGGCGAGCCGGCCCTCGCTCTCCTTGATGCGCTCCTGCGCCAGATAGCGCTCGGTGATGTCGGCATCCATCCCGCGGTAACCCAGGAGGCTGCCGTCGGCGGCCAGGAGCGGGGTGCCGTTGGTCAAGAACCAGACCCGGCTGCCATCGCGGGTCAGGCAGCAGTTGACGAAGTCTTTGAAGGGCGCCTTGTGAGCGAAGACCTCCAGGGCGGCGGCTTTGATCGCCGCCTGATCCTCCGGGTCGAACAACGCGTAATAGAAGGTTCCAAGCAGTTCCGCCGGCTGATAGCCAAGCACTGCTTCGGACACCGGGCTGACATAGGTGAAGCGTCCCTCGGCATCCACCTCCCACGCGACGGCGCGGCTTTGGCGGGCCAGTTCATCATAGCGGCTGTTGCTCACGCGCAGTTCCGCGGTCGCCCGTGCCCGCTCCATGGCCCCGGCCAGGACGCTGGCGAAGACCTGGAGGAAATGCACCTCCACCTCGGACCAGTCCCGCGGGTTGCGCACCGCATCGAAGCCGATAAAGCCCAACAGGGTCTCCTCGACGATGAGGGGGACCACGAGGAGCGACTGGATGTCCTGCGCGCGGAACAGCGCCTGTTCACCGGACCAGGCGGCGGGCAGGTCCGCCACCCGCGGGATGACGGCGGGCGCGCCGGCCCGCAGCCGGATCATCAGCGCCGGCAGCGCGGTCAAAGGAATCGCCTGACTGTGCGCGATCATCGGAGCGATGCCCTCGGCCGTCCATTCGATGGTGTTGCTGAGGGTGTCCGCGCCCGCGGCGAGACGGAAACAATAGCTGCGGTCGGCCTGGCTGAAACGGCCGATGCGCGTGATCGCCCGCTCGGTCAGCGCGAGGATGTCCTGGTCGGGCACCTTGACGAACTCGGCGGCGAGGGCCAGCAATTCACTCACCATGGCCTCACGCTGGCGCACCGCCAACTCGGCCAGTTTACGGGCCGTGATGTCCTGGTGGATGCCGGACATGAGTCGCGGCGCGCCCGCGGCATCCCGTTCCATCACCCGGCCCTGATCCAGGACCCAGACCCAGTGCCCGTCCTTGTGGCGCATGCGCAGCTCGCATTCGTAGCTGTCCAGCTCGCCTTTGAAGTGCCGGTCGAGCAGTGCCGCGCTGCGCTTGAGGTCCTCCGGGTGAGCGAGGGAGATCCAGGTTTCGATGCTGGTGGGGGCGAGTTCGTCCAGGCGGTAGCCGACGATCTCGGCCCAGCGCGCGTTGAACACGGTGACGCTGGTCTGGACCTCCCATTCCCAGGTGCCCACCCGGGTGCCGTCGATGATGTTCGATAGGCGCCGCTGCTGATCGGCCAGCGCGAGTGCGGCCGTCGTTTGCTCGGTAATATCCTGGATGGTGCCGTTGGACTTGAGCGGCCGGCCGTCCGCGGCGAATTCGGACTCGCAGCGGTCGTGCACCCATTTGATCTGTCCGCTCGGCAGCAGCAGCCGATGGACAAGGTCATAGGGGATGCGCGTGGCCAGGGCGTCCCAGTAGGCGCGTTCGACCATGGGTCGGTCGTCGGGGTGAATGGCGGCCAGCAGCGCCGCGTAGGAGGGGGTGAAGTGCTCCGGTGCTTGCTCGAAGATGCGAAACACCTCGGGCGACCAGGATAGCTCGGCCGCGGCGATGTCCAGTTCCCAGGACCCTAGTCTGGCGATCTCCTGGGCCTTGAGCAGTGCCGCCCGGGTCTGCTCCACGGCGCGGCGTGCCTGGCGCTCGGGCGTCACGTCGGTGAAAAAGGCGACCAGAGTGGCGTCGTTACCGATGCGCGCCAGGCCGGGGGAGAGCTTGCAATAGAAGATGCTGCCGTCGCGGCGGCGGCAGGGCAGGTCGAGGGCGGGTGCCAGATCGGCACTGGCGATCCGCGTGTACTCGGACCGGATCAGCGGCAAGCACTCGGCCGGATGCAGGTCTTCCATCGTCAGGCATTGGTCTTCCCATTCGGCGGCGGTGTAGCCGAACAGGCGCAACATGGAGCCGCTGCACCACAGCAGACGCGAGCTGAGGGGGTCCGCCTCGACGATGCCGTGCGGCGAGGACTCGAGGATCGCCGTGAGGCGATGTTCCGTCCGCTTCAGTCGGGTGATGTCCGAGAAGGTGGTGAACACCCGATCGGGCCTGGACTCGCCGGGCTTGATCTCCGGGCGGGCGTGGACCAGCAGCCAGGTGGTCTCATCACTCAATCGGGGGCCGGTCGCCCGTGGATTGAAGACACCCATTACGGTCTCGCCCGGGTCCTCGCCGGTGTGCAGGGCGAGCATGGCCGGGTGCTCCTCGCCGGGGAAGGGGAGACCGTCCTCGCGCACGGCGCGCCAGCGTGGGTCTGTCGATTCACGCCCCTGGAGCTGGGCCAGCGAGAGACCGAGCATCCGCTCGGCCGCCGGATTGGCGTCGGTGATGGCCCCGTCGGCGTCCTGGTACACCACCCCCTCGGCCATGGTCTCGAACAGGGTGCGGAAGCACTGCTCGCTCTCGCGCAGGGCCTGAAAGCCGGCGGTCAGCGAGTTCGCCATCTCCGCCACGGCCTGGGTCAACTGACTGGTCTCGGTCAGCAGCCCGGGGGGTGGCGGCTGCCAGGGCTGGTTGTCGCCGATGGCGGTCGACAGGGTCCGGGTACTCTCCGCGAGCCGCCGCAAGGGCGTCACGATGCGCTCGCTCAGCCAGTAGGCCGTGGCCACCCCCAGCAGGGCGAGGGTCAGCAGCACCGCGAGCAGGTGCGTCACGCGCCGTTGGACCTGCTGGATCAGGGGTGCAGCGCTGAACTCCAAGACCAGCCGTTGGTCGGCGCCCGGCGCGGTGGTCACGGGTAGGTCCATGCGGTAGCGTGCCTGGCTCCACAGTGCCATGCGCGAGGCCGCGCGGGCCTCGGGCAACACCAGAAAGAGTCCGGGCGCCGCGGTGGCAATGCGCTGTCCCGGTTGGGGCCGTTTGCCGAGGGTCGGGGCCGCGGCGGGCAGGGCGGGTCCGGACTCCAGGCGCACCTGGGGGTCGGCTGCCGCGGGCAGCAGTTCGGTCAGGTGTTCGCCGAGCCACAGCAGCGGGGTCGGCAGACCGGTGGCGTCGGTGCCGCCGGCCGTGCGATCCGCGGCCAGTTGATCGAGCGTGATCTCACCCGCGAGCTTCAAATGCTCCGCGTGTTCGGTCTCGAGGCGCTCTTTGATGCCGAGATTCTCCCAGGCGGTGATCAGGAGGGTGGGTCCCAGGATCCCGGCCAGCAGGACCCCGAACAGAACCTCGGCGAGCGGCAGGCCGGGCCGGTGGCGCCCGAGGTGCGCGGTTCCCACCAGGATCAGACCGGCGATGGCGGCGTTGAGAATGCCGTTGAGTGCTTGTTTGAAGGTAATCAGGAGGGTCGCGGTCCAGTTCATCCCGAGCCCGAAGCGGTAACACAACACCACCAGCGGGATGCCGATCAGCAGCCAGTACAGGGTCGCCGAGACCGCCAGCGGCGGCGGAGTCCGCCCGTGCCGCCGTGCCCGCTCCCGGTGTCGGCCGATCGCCGCGGCCTCGGCGACCAGGATGATCAACGCATAGGGATGATCCCACAGCAGCCAGGTATAGGCGCCTCCGGCCAGGGCCACGGCCAGCGCGGGGCCGGTACCCAGCCAGGCCAGGGTCAGTAAGACCGCGATGGAGCCGAACAGGATGTCGACGCCGAAGAACAGCGGCAGGCTGAAATAATTGCCGGCGATGGCCGCCGCGGCCAGCGCCGGGGTGAGCAGCCGAGGGTGGCTGGCCGCGGCGGACAGGTGCTGCCGGACGCTGCCGATGCGGCTACCCATCGCGCTCACAGCGTCCGCAACCGGGGTGCACAACCTTGGGTTGAATGCCGTGGGTCACGGTAAGGCGCATGCCGGGTGGTGTTTGGCCGCGGGCCACGCGGGTTCAGGCCGCCTGGCCGGCGGTGATGCGTGCGGGACCGCGTGTCTGTACGAACTCAAGGATATCCATCGGCCGTCCGAACAGGTAGCCTTGCAGCAGATCGGCACCGCTCTCGACCAGGACGCGCCATTGCGCCTCGGTTTCGACGCCCTCGGCGACCACCTTCAGACCGAGGCCGTGTCCGAGGGCGATGATGGCGAGCAGCATCTTCATGGCCTTGGTTGAGTCGAACATCTCGGCGACGAACGACAGGTCGACCTTGAGGGTATCGAAGGGGAGTTCGGTGAGCGCCCGGATGCAGGAGTACCCGGTGCCGAAATCGTCGACGGCCAGGGAGGCGCCGAGCAAACTGATCTGAGCCGCGAGTTCCCGCACCGGCTGGGAGTCGGCGATGCGCGCGGTCTCGGTCAATTCCACGCGCACCTGGCAACGGCCGGCCAAGCCGTCGATCAAGCGCCGGACGAGGGCGATCGTCGGCTGCTGCTCCAGTGTCGCGGCGGAGAGATTGACGGCCAGGAACTCGAGGTGCAAGGGCTCAAGCTGACTCGCCAAGGTAATGACGCGGTTGAACAGGGCCGCGGTGAGGGGCAGGATCAGACCGGTGGCTTCCGCCAGCGGAATGAACGCCGGAGCACCGAGGATCTGCCCGGAGGGCAGGCGGAGTCTGGCTAGGACTTCGGCGCCGCGTAACTGCCGGTCGGCGGCGGAGACGATCGGTTGGAAATACGGCTCGATGCGGCCCGCCTGGATGTAGCGATCGAGCTCGTCCGACGTCAGGTGCGGTGCCGCGGCGGGCCGGATGAGCGGGGGCTGGGCGCTGCCGCCGCGCTGTGCAAGCAGGGGCGGCAGGTCTCTGACGAGTTGCCCCTTGCTGACCGCCCCCAGCACCAGGATACCGCTCGCCGTGGCGATGCGTCGTGCGGTGTCGAGCAGGTCGTCCCCCTGACCCGAGAGTAGGACGATGGGCACCTGGATCTGGGCTTGGGCGAGCCAGGCGATGATGTCGATGCCGCTCTCCTGACCCAGCGACAGGTCCAGCAACACCAGATCGGGTGTTTGACGCTTGATCTGTGCTTTGAAGGTGGCGCCGGCGGTATGAAACTCGACCTCGTGGCCCAATTGCTTCGCAAAGCGTCGCAACGCGGGTTCCATGCGGGGGTCATCGTCGAGGCAGATGAATTTCATGGTGGATTGCGGGCGTGCCTGAATGACGCGAGCAGTGGGTCGTTGCCGACGCTGCCGGGCCGGCCGCCGCGGCGATGACTAAGCGGGTTCATGCCGCTGCCTCAGTGCGGTCGCCGAGGGTGCCGACACGGCGAGGTTGGCGGCTTTCGGGCAGGCTTCGGTGCGCATGGGATAGGGGTAGGCCTGCCGGGATCGGTTCCAGTCGCGGTCGGGTCGGGTCGGTGAGCGCAAGGCGCAGGCCAGCGCGGCGAAGAGGGCGAGCGGATCGAGCGGCTTCGCGAACAGGAAATCGGCTCCGAGCCGGTCACGCAGCGCGCTGCAGTCGAGGCCGCAGCCACTGTCGAGCGCCCCCGAAACGCCGATGATGAGGGTGCTTGGGCAGCGTTGGCGGGTGAGTGCGGCGAGTTGGAAGCCGTCCAGACCGGGCATGAAGACGTCGGTGATCAGGACGTCGGGAGGCGCTGCCATCATGGCTGCCAGCGCTGTATGCGGGTTCTGGAACGAGCGGCAATCCAGGTGAATATTGCCCAGTGCCTCGCGGATTTGTTGCAGCGATGTTGCCTGGTCATCGACGGCGAGAATGTGCGGGCGATTGATAATGATTTGATCGTTCTGATTCATGAGGATGTTTCCCTCGCGTCGGTGCGTCGCGGAAAATCGGTCCCTGATCCGCTAACAGGTCTGTCGAGACATCAGGATAGTGCGGAATGTCGGCGGTCGTGGTAAAGACGTGTAAAGATGCGACCCTGAAGCCGCTCTTTTCAGGTTGACAAGATGTTGGTCTATCCTGAACAGTGCCAGGTTGCAGTGGACAGGAAGGGAGGGCGACGCCGGGTTAGACCATGACTGACGCACCGCGAATCATTATTGTCGAGGACAACATCCCCTTCGCCAGAGCCGTGGCTCGCGCTCTGGAGCACGATGGCTATGTGACGGCGCTCGCGCCCAGCGGCGCCGAGCTGCGTCGCCTCTACCGCAGCCAGGGTGCCGATCTGGTCCTGCTCGATCTCGGCCTGGGCGGCGAGGACGGCATCGACCTGGCGGTTGAATTGACCCGCACCACCCCGGTAGCGGTCATCATCATGACCGGACGCGACGAGATCGAGGATCGCATCCGCGGGCTGGATGCCGGGGCTGACGACTATGTGACCAAGCCCTTTGCGCAGGGCGAGCTGAACGCCCGCATCCGCGCCGTCCTGCGGCGTCGGCAACCCGTGCTGATCCAGGAGATGACCCTGCGTTTCGGACCCGTGCAACTGGATGCGAACGCCCGCCAGGTGCGTTGCGATGGGGTGGCGGACGCCGTTGAACTGACCGAGATGGAGACCTCCATGCTCGAGCAGTTGATGCGCGCGGGGGGCCGGCCGGTCGGGCGGGGCGCGTTGGTGCAGCGGGTCAACTGGGATCCGGCTGACCGCGCCGCCGATGTGCATATCGGTCACATCAGGCGCAAGCTCAGTGACGTCGGCATCGACGCCGTGACGATCTGGGCGGTCCGTGGCCGCGGTTACCGCTTGACGCTGCGGGGGGCGTCCGACGAGACGGAGGCAACCGAGGGCCTTGATCATCGTCCCCAGCGGACGTGATCGGTGGTTTGTGGGGGCCAGGCCTGTCGGTAGGATGGGTGTAGGGGCGGGTTTGAAACCCGCCCCTACGTCCGGTTATCACGTCCGATGGCGATAACGCATCCGGCCCGTCGCGGCGGGACACCGCTCCCCCGGGGTCGCTGCGCGACTGTCACTCAGTCGAAGATCCGTGTCGGGTCGGTCACCCGCGCGGCAGCGAGCAGCCAGGTCTTGAGCTGGTCCAGGTTGCGACTGGCCTGGATGCGCTCGCTGACCGCGGCGCTCGGCTCCAGGCCCCGCGCGGCAAGGAGGGCGATAATGGCGTCCGCCAGCCCCGCGCGGCCTTCCGCGCGTCCGGTTTCCCGCCCTTGCTCCCGTCCCTCTTCCCGCACCGCCTCCAGGTCCGTGTAGCCGGCCCGTTGCAGCAGGTTGCGGAGCGTCGCCCGATCAGCCGCCGCGTGTTCAAATAGCGCTTCCACCGGCACCGGGTTGCGCAGGATGCCGGGGGCGGTGAGTGACTCGCCGACGGTCGCCACCCGCATGGGTTCGCCGGGGCGGTGGACCTCGACCCGGCGCGGACCCAGCAGCCGCACCACCCAAACAGCGCGGCTCCCGCCGCGCAACAGTTCGCCGATCTTGGTCTGGAGATCGGCCTCATCTTGGCCGACACTCGCATATTCCACCGCCAGCAGCGGCACGCCCGGAATCCATCCGCGTCCGCTCGGCGGCGCCGCAACGGCCACGTCCGGTGCCCGCAGGGTGCCGGGCTCCGGTGAGAACCCCGCATCGACGCCAACCCATTCCACGTCCGGGTCGCTGGCGATCACCGCCGCCCCGGTGAGGCTGCGGCTGGCGTGCTCCGGCCCGGCGGGGGCGCAATAAATGGGGTGGCCGTTCGATAGCTCGTAACGGTCGCCATCCTGCAACTGATCCGCCCGAAAGGGGCCGGAGCCGGATTGGTGTTGGTACTGGCCCATGGCGATTGGCCCTCGCGGGTTGGTATCTCTCGATTCTAGACCGATCGCCCCGTAATCGCCTCCGATTAAAGGCGTCGAACCTGATAGTCGGACGTAGGGGCGGGTTTCAAACCCGCCCCTACTCGCGTATCTGTCCGTAGCTGAGTGACGACGGCGATATCTCAGGCACTGATCCCCGAATGCCGCAGCAGTGCATCCGTGGTCGGCGGGCGGCCGCGGAAGTCGACATAGAGATCCATGGCGTCGCGCGACCCGCCCTTTTCCAGGATGTTCTCTCGGAAAGCGCGGCCGGTGGCGGCATCGAAGACGCCGCGCTCTTCAAACAGCGAGAAGGCATCGGCGGACAACACTTCGGCCCATTTATAGCTGTAATAGCCGGCGGCATAGCCCCCGGCGAAGACGTGCGAGAAGCCGTGGGCGAAGCGGTTGAAGGCCGGCGGGCGGACCACGGCGACCTGATCGCGGACCGCTTCCAGAATCTCATAGATGCGCCCGCCGCGCGCCGGGTCGTATTCCAGATGAAGACGGAAATCAAACAGGGCGAATTCGAGCTGCCGCATCATCTGCATGCCCGACTGGAAGTTCTTGGCCGCCGTCATGCGTTCATAGAGTTCCGGCGGGAGCGGCGCCCCGGTTTCCCAGTGGGCGGCGAAGAGATCCAGCGGCGCGCGCTCCCAGCACCAGTTCTCCATGAACTGGCTGGGCAGTTCCACCGCGTCCCAGGCGACCCCGTTGATGCCGGCAACCGCCGGATAATCCACCTTGGTCAGCATGTGGTGCAGGCCGTGGCCGAACTCGTGGAACAGGGTCTCCACCTCGTTGTGCGTGAGCAGCGAGGGCTTGGCGCCGACCGGCGGACTGAAGTTGCAGACCAGATAGGCGACCGGGATCTGGTCATAACGGGCGGTGTGCAGCCGGTTGGTGCAGACGTCCATCCAGGCGCCGCCGCGCTTGTTGGGACGGGCGAAGGCGTCGAGATAGAACTGGCCGCGCAGTTGGCGGGTCTCCTGATCGCGGATTTCGAAGAAGCGGACATCCGGGTGGTAGGTCTGAAAGGTCTGGGACTCTTCGATACACACGCCGAAGAGCCGTTGCGCGACCTCGAACAGTCCGGTGAGGACGCGCGAGACCGGAAAGTAGGGCCGCAGTTCTTCCTGACTGATCTGGTAGCGGTGCAGGCGCAACTTCTCACCGTAGTAGGTCAGGTCCCAGGGCTCCAGGGTGTCCATACCATGGTGTTCGCGGGCGAACGCCTGGACTTCGGCCAGTTCCTGACGGGCCTGGGCGAGCGAGCGGTCGGCCAAGTCGTTCAGGAAGGCCAGCACCGCGTCCGGCGAGGGTGCCATCTTGGTGGCGAGCGAGCGTTCCGCATAATTGGCGAAACCCAGCAGTTGGGCCAGCTCGTGGCGCAACGCCAGAATCCGGTCCATGGCCGTGCTGTTATCCCACTGGCCGGCGTGCGGTCCCTGATCGGAGGCGCGCGTGCTGTACGCCTGATAGACCTCGAAGCGCAGGTCCCGATGGTCGGCATAGGTCAGCACCGGGATATAGGAGGGCATATCCAGCGTCAGCAGCCAGCCCTCCTGATTACGCTGCTGAGCATTCTGGCGGGCCAGCGCCAGGGCCGATTCGGGCAGGCCGGCCAAGTGTTCCGGATCGGTGATCAGCTTCGTCCAGGCATTGGTGGCATCGAGCAGGTTCTCGGAATACTTGCTGGTGAGCTGGGACAGTTCCTGGCTAATGGCCTTGTAACGGGCCTTCTTGTCCGCGGGCAGATCGACACCCGAGAGATGGAAATCGCGCAAGGCGTTCTCCACCAGCTTGCGCTGCGTGGGGTCCAGATGCTCCTGGGTTGCCACCGCCTGGTAGCCGCGGAACAGGCCCTCATTCTGGCCGACCTCGGTGCCGTAGTCGCTGAGTTTGGGCAGACAGGCGTTATACGCGGCGCGCAGGGCATCGCTGTTCATGACGCCGTTGAGGTGGCCGACGGGTGACCAGGTGCGGCTGAGCGTGTCGTCCATTTCCTCCAGTGCCTCGACGAAATTCTCCCAGGTCGGGACCGGCACCGCGCTGGTCAGGCGGGCGATCTCAGTGCGGCAGGCCGCGAGCCGGGCATCGAGCGCGGGCTCGACGTGTTCCGGCTTGATCTGGGCAAAGGCGGGGAGACCGACATGATCGAGGAGCGGATTGGACATGGTTCATCCTGTGACAGGTGCAATGGAAACGCGGGGGCGCGAGCGGCCTCCCGGTGGCCCTGGAGTGGCGGCGGCGGGCCTGCTGATCAAGGCCTGTCAGGGACCTCGGCCGCACGGCGGCGGGTGGACCGCCGCCAAACTCACCGCCCCAGGATCGACCGCCAGCCGCCCCGGTTGGGCAGGCACTCCCAGCAGATATCACCGGCCTCGCAAGCATCGCCAATGCCGTCTTCATTCGCATCGGCCTGGTCAGGATTGCGCGTGTTTGGACAGTTGTCCTGCGCATCCGGCACCCCATCCCCGTCGCTGTCCAGCCCTGGGCCATAGACGGCCGCGGGTGTCGCGGCGAATCCATAGCCGGCGGGATTGGCGCTGGCGCTGAGCTGGACCCTGGTGTTCTGGCCAGCCGCCAGGCGACTGGTGAACCGTGCCACCAGCAGTGGTTTGGGCAGGGTGCCCGGCCAGTCGCCCGACCGGCTGGCCCACGCGATCAGCGCAAAACAATCGGTGGCCACGTCCTGGTCGAAGTTCGTCGTGCGGTCGTCGCGGCAGGCCGTGTCTTGCGCCACCAGGCCCTGCCCCAGCGCCCCCGTCAGGCCCGCGAAAGTCAGGCGTGTCGAGTTCCAGTGCAGCCGGACACCCAGGCCGGTCAGGGTCGCGTCCGCACCGCCGACATTGTACATGAGGGTGATAGTCACCGCGGCCCCACTGGCCGCGGCCTGGCTGGCCGGTTCGGCGGAGACCGATTGCGTCTGCCCGGCCGCGGTCGTCCAGCCGAGGCAGGAGACCAGGGCGGCCGCCACCAGGCCAACACGTCCGGACGATAGGTACCGTTGCATCTTCCTGTTCATTCCCGGTCGCACTTAAGCTAAACTCGTGCAGAGTCTAGGGGATAGTTCCGCGACGTGCCACCGATAACGGCGCACCACCTCGGCGGGGCGCGCCGGAATGCCTTCCGATCCACCATCGGCGCGTCTTCGCCGACCAACACGATGGTCATGCCGCCATGCCGAAATGGACAGCTCGCTGGTTCCGCGTACTCGCCCTCACCCTGGCCGTGCTCGCCCTGTCATGGGCCATGGCGGCGGGCGCGGTGGAACCCCTCTGCGGCACCGACATCGATGGCGACGGCCAGGCGAGCACCGACACCGATGGCCAATTGCTGCTGCGCCATCTGTTCGGGTTCGCGGGAGAACAACTCATCACCGGCGCGGTCGGGGCCGGCTGCACGCGCTGCAGCGCCGCGGCCATCGCCACCCGTCTGGAGACGGACGCCTGCCGGGTCCTCTTCGACATCGACGGCGATGGCCTGCGCGGCGCCCTCACCGACGGCCTGCTGTTGTGGCGCCTGCTCGCCGGTCTGACCGGCCAGGCCCTCACCGCCGACGCCCTGGGCGCCGGTGCCGTCCGCACCGATCCGGAGTCCCTGAGCGGTTGGCTGTCCACTGGCATACTGCCCCCCGGCGAGGCCCTGAACGACACCGGCATCGACTGGTGCGCGAATGAGACCCAGAATTTCCTCGCCTGCCCGGTCGCGGGCTACCCAGGGCAGGACGCCCAGGATGGGCGCGACAAGACCCATGATGACAACAGCGACGGCCATGCCGGATTCAGTTTCACTACTTCAGGGTCAGAGCCCTTTTTTTGTCTTCAGGAGTAGCGATGCGCGTCATCTCAAAGAAGCCCATAAGAGAATTCTGGGAACGTCATCCGGAGTCTCGACCCGCTTTGGATGAGTGGTTTCGGAAAGTCGGTCAACTCGCAGCAGGATCTTTTCCCGAACTACGACAAACATTCCGCTCAGCAGATTATGTCGATGGATTCACAGTGTTTGATGTGGGCGGCAACAAGTATCGTATTGCTAGCGTCATTCATTATGATATGCAGCGGATTTATGTTCGCCAAGTCATGACCCATGCGGAATACGATAGAAATGTTTGGAGAAAGAAATGAACGCGGCGCTCGATGTTGAAAAGATCGTTCCTGCCTGGCAAGCGCTGACGTCAGCGGCCCCGATTTCTCATATTGTTTCAGAGCAAGATTATGAGCATGCCACGGCCTTCCTTAATAACTTGCTCGACGTCGTCCGTGACGATTCCAGACACCCTCTTTATTCGCTCGTTTCCGTGGTTGGCGATCTATTGGAGGCATATGAAATCGATCACGATCCGATATAGGAGCGGAAAAGCGCGGTAGGTTGGGGTGAGGAACGAACCCCAACGATCGGCGGCCGGGATGTTGGGGTTCGTTCCTGACACTGGTGGCGAATTCACTAACCCATTGAAGAAAAGCGCCTACTAGTTTTTCTTTCAACGGGTTACGGGCTCTCCTGGCATTTCGCCACCAGTGTCCGAGCCCGGTAGGTTGGGGTGACGAAGGAACCCCAACGATCCCAGGCGTTGGTCGTTGGGGTTCCCTCGTCACCCCAGCCTACGATGCTCCAGCCGTGACGCTGCTATCGTGACCGCTCACAACACGGGCGCTTACAGCTATCGGAGCAGTGCGGAGCACTTTGGAATCCACTTGGCAACGGTCGGTCGGATCGTTCGCAAAGGATTGCAACACTGCGGGAACTGACCCCGACGGCCTCGTTATACTGTGTGCCGACTGTTGCCGATCCACCGGAGTCCCTCCATGCAACACCGTCATCTGAACCACCAGCGCTTGACCCTGGCCGCCATCGACGACCTGATCGCCCGTGGGCGCTGGGATGACTGGGCCGCGTTGCGTCGGGCGGTGCTCGCGGACCCAAGGCTGCTCGACAAGGTTGAACAGGTCTGCCGGGCGCAGGTCGCGGATCCCTATGCCCAAGCCCACAGCACCGCTGCCTGACTGGGAGCGGGTGCTCGCCGCCGCCGCGCACGTGCAGGCCATCCTGCCGGGGGCGGTGCTGGTCGGTGGTACCGCCTCCGCGCTCTGGATTTCGTCGCGCTGGCGGATGCGTTGGGCGATGCCGCGGTGGCTGCCGCGATGCTGCCTTTCGACCGGCTCTATCGGCAGGACAACGGCGAGTCGCCACTACAGCAGTTGGCCGCCCAACTCGCGCACGCGATGCCCTACGACCTGGAGGAAACGGAGCTTGCCGAATACAAAAACCTCGCCCCGCGCTGGCATCACTGGCCCGTGGTACAGGCCGCCGCCGCGCGACTCGCGGTGGTGATCTTCGATACGGTCTGCGTCTTGCAAAGGCGGTAATGCTAACCCTTTGAGGTTCAGCCCGGTAGCCGGTAGGTTGCCATGAAAGTCGGGCGGGGCCGGAGGTGAGGACAACCCTTGCAGTCTGGCAGAGACACGATAAGGGTACGGCGTTAGCCGGGCCTCCGGCGCTCAGTCAAGCACCACCCCGTAGATGCCTATAACTTCGCGGCCTTGGCTCGGCCTCCTAAGCATAGCCCGGCTTTCATGGGAGGGGGTGAGCGCGGCGATCCTGACCGTTGGGGTGACGAAGGAACCCCAACGCCCGGGATCGTTGGGGTTCCTTCGTCACCCCAACCTACGATGCTGTTGTGACCGCACGCTTTACGTTGCCTCCGAACCGCCCCACCGGATAGCATGACCGGCACGCAAAATATGGTTCAACAACAACGGGTCCATCCGTAGCGTAACCCGACTCCGGGCTCGCCTTACGGCACCTGCCTCCGAACCGTTCCTAACCCCGAGCAACATCCCGAGTCACCGGCAATGGACAGCGCACAACCCCGGCTTCCTCTCGCCCTCTACACCTTCCGCTACATCGCGGACGCGGACTTCCGACTCGGTGTCGAGCCGCGCGGTCTCTGGCACGGCGTCTTCGGCCTACACCTGCGCCACAATTGCTGCGTGGTCGCCGCGCCCACCTGCCAGGGCTGTCCGCTGCTGCACCAGTGTCAATATAGCTACCTGTTCAGCGGCCCGCGCCCTCCCGAATCCGAACTCATGCGCCGCTATGACACGATCCCGGTTCCGCACGTCTTCCGCGTGGATCGGGACGACCCCGAACTCATCCAGGCCGGCGCCGAACTCGCTGTTTCGCTCGTGCTGGTGGGCCAGGCCAACGACCGGCTGCCGCTGGTCATCCAGACCATGGCCGCGGCCGGGCAGGGCGGGCTCGGACCCCGGCGCGGCCAGGTGTGGCTGCAGGATGTCACCCAGCAGTTGCCCGGTCAGCATCCGCCGCGACTGGTCGCCGGCAACGGCCGTATGCTCGAGATGCTGCCGCCCGAATCGCCGCGGCCGCCCCCGGCTCCGGCCGCGGTGCGCATCCGTTTCTTGAGTCCCTACAAAGCCTCCGGCCAAGCCAACCGGTCTGGCGGTCTTGACATCGGCCCTTTTCTCATGGCGTTGGTGCGTCGCGCCAGCCTGCTGCAATACTTCTACACCGGCCGCCAACTCGAAGCGCCCTTCGACCGGCTCAAAGCCGCGAGCGAACAGGCGCGGCTACTGGACCGCGTCCTGCGTCGCCAGGACGCCTCGCGCTACGCCGCCCGTCACGGTCATCGGGTCGACACCGGGGGGCTGATCGGCCATCTCGACCTGGACCTGACCGGTAGCGAGGCCCTATGGCCCTATCTCCACCTCGGCCAATGGCTTGGTGTCGGCAAGAATGCCAGCATGGGGTTTGGCTGCTACGAACTGCTGAGCCTTTAGGCGATTCCCAGGAATCGACATCCCGGCTGCAGGGGGATCTGGAGGGGCGATTTCAATCGCCCCACCACACGGTCGATCCTTCGCCGGACATCACCTTCGGCTTGCGGTATGCTGGGCGAATGCGTGATCTCACCCCCTGGCATCGACTCTTCGGCATCGCCTTGACCGACCTGTTCACCGGCCGGCCGTGGCGCGTCGAGTTGGAGAAAGAACTGGCGCTCAAGAGCCAACGGCTGGATGTGCTGATCATCGAACGGCTGCCCGGCGCGGCGGCGGTCACCGATGCGGCGGCCCTGGCGGACCTCCCCGACGGGCTGGAGAACCTCACCGCCCACAATGTGCTCAGCTTCAAATCCAAACAGGAAGCGCTGGATGGCTGGGCGATGGAAGAACTGATCGGCCACTACGTCACGTACCGCAAACTCGCCTCCATCCAGGCGCTCAGCGGCCCGCCCGCGGCCGAGCCGCCCGCCGACCCGGTGGAACCGCCCCCCGCCGCCGAGCGACTGCTGCCGGAGGCGGCCTTTCGCCTCTATGCGGTCGCCACCCGCCATCCCGCCAAACTGTTCGGTCAACTGGCGCCGGGTGCCCGGCACCGCACGGCCTGGCCCGGTGTCTACGACGTGGATTGGGGCAGTCGGCGCATCCGCCTGATCGTCCTGAACGCCTTGGCCAAGCACCCGCGCAACGCCCCCTGGGAACTGTTCGCCAGCCAGATGGATCGAATCCGCTATGGGTTAGCGCACTATCAGCCACGCAGCCGGGCGGCACACCTGCTGCGTTTTCATCTGGCCACCGTCCATCAACTGGAGCTGCCCGACATGGCTTATACGCTCGACGACTTCAAACTTGACACCTATCGGATGCTCATCGACGATTTTCACGCGCTCAGCCTGGACGAGCGCCAAGCGCTGTTGGAACGGATGGATGTCGCGGACCGGTTGCGTGGGTTGGACCCGGAGGAGCGTTTGCGTGGGTTGGACGCTGAGGAGCGTTTACGCGGGTTGGACCCCGAACAGGTTAAAGCGTGGCTTAAGCGTACGGGGCATTAGGTGACTCCCAGGAGTCGACATTCCGGCTGTAGAGGGCTGTAGGGGCGATTTCAATCGCCCCATCACGCGGTCGATTCGTCCCCCGAAATCACCTCAGGACCTCACCGCGCCAACGGCAACCTCAAGCCATGCGCACCAGCCAACCCAGCTCAAACTCCACCGCCTGCATCTCCTCCGCCGTCAGCGTCATCCCCTCCGGCAGGCGCGTGGACAATCGCAGCACCAGCGCCGTATCCCCCGGCTGCATAGTGATCGTAATCCGCTGGGTCGGCACCGCGAGCCCCAGCAAGCGGGTGAGGAACAGTGCCGCGCCCCCATGACCGACCGCCGACACGAAGGTCGTACCCAGTCGCGCGGCGGCCTCCGCGGGCGCCAGCGGGCCGCTGAAGCGGAAGTCGCCGTAGGCGGTCAGCACTGGAGTGTTCAGGACATAGCAGGTCATAGTTAGAATCTCGGGTGACGCAGGGGGCCGAAATTCACATAATGACCCTGCTCGTTTTGGTACAGCAACACCCGGCAGCCCGCGTTGGCGAACTCTGCTCCAACCACCGCGGCGGCAAACACCGGGCCGGCGTGAAAATAGTGAAGCACGTCGGCACCGCAACGCAGAATCTCGGCGGCCGCGGCCTGGATGTCTTGCACGAGCCCCGGCGTATCATCCGGCTCCAGCCAGTTGTTGCGGCTCACGACGAAGACATGCTCCTCCGGGATGCACTTGAGTGACTCTGAACCCCCGCGGAAATGCTCCACGGCCGCGCGCACATCTTTTTTGGGAAGTAGATCAACGATCAGGATCGCCGGCCGGACCCCCGCGTGACAACTCACCTCACGCCGCCAACGCCGATGGCGGTAGCGTCTCCCGATCACCAGGTCCCACCAGGTCCAGAAGATGGGAACCGAGACGATGAGCCTAAGCCAAACACTGATCGGGTTAAGGATAGTACCGGTTACCGATTTCAAGGCATCAAACATCACGTGCGGCCTCCGTCCGGGTGGCGAAAACAGATCCGCGATTCACGCCGCGTGCGGAGGACATCAGCGCAGTCCGCGTGCGGCATTGCGAATCTGTTGTAATCCGATCAATTCGGCGAAGACGTAGGTGGCCGCGTTGTCTATCGAAGGCCGCAGCCGAAGGATGGTTGGGAAATGACCGGCCCGTCCATGAATCTCGGCGATGATCGCCGCGGCCGCATAGGCATAACCGGGCGGATTGACAATCAATTCCAGGGTCTGCCATTCCTCGCTGGTCAAATTAGCCCCATCCACGATCCGGCGAATCTCAGTATCGAAGGCCGCGTTGTTGTCGCAATGGGCTGGCACGTTGATGACGTCGGCGACATAGACACCTGCGCCAACACGGATTTGCTCACGTTGTGCGGGCGTGATCGGATGGGCGAAATTCACGATGGTCGCAACACTGATCGCGGGATCGAACATCGCTCTCATCTCGTCGCGACTGGCCGGAAAGGTCTCCGCGCCCCGGCGCACATAGAAGCCGCGATCCACGCCGTCCGTGGTGCGGATCAGTTCGTGGGGGCGCTGCGGAGACAATTCGACGACGATGACACCGATACGTTTGTCGAGGTCCGGTACTTCCACCACCTCATAGCGGACCGACGGCACCGGGTTCGTCGCTTCTGCAAGCACTTGCTGGAGGCGGCGCTCGAAAAGTTCCGAGTCGTGATCGATCCCGCAGATCGCGTCGGCCAGATTCGGGCCAATGCGGGCCTTGCGGTCCAGCACGCCGAGCACGATGTATCCAACCCCGCCTGGCGTATTCGCAATCGCCGTAATCAGTTGCGCAAGCTTGGTCCCGTTTGGCCGCGGGGCCAAATCGAAATCGCTCTTGAATTCTACCTTGCGGGTCTCCCGGCCGTCGCTGATCCAAGGTTGCAGTTTCTGCCATAGCTCGCACATGTCCATCCTCCTATTGGGTTTGGTCGGTCAACTCATCAAGCCGATCGGCCAACTTGCGGAAGGCCAGCGCGTCCCGCCGCGCCAGTACATAGAGCCGCTCGCCAAAGGTAGCCTCAGCCATCCATCACCCGTCCCTCCCGCAGTGCCCAGAAGAGAACGCTGCCCGGCTGTTGGCCCCAGCGCTCGACCTCCTGCTCTGAGTACACGAGTATATCCACCGGCAGACGCAGCGGGCGAAGAGCGCGGCGCAAGCGCACCATTTCGCGGGCACGATCCACCACCAACGGCTCGATTACCAGAAAATCCAGATCGGACTCAGCATTCGCATCGCCGCGCGCATAGGAACCGAACAGCAGGATGCGCGCCGGTGCCGCTGCCTCGGCCAGCAAAAGCACCGCGGCCTCTACCTGCGCGGAGTCGATCATAGGTCTGTCCGGTTTCTGTGATAAACGATTAGCCGCCTGAGCGAACCCGTCAGTGTTGGCGTACTCTGGCGTGGATTGCGCCGATGCGCTCAGGCGATCTTCTCCGGCCCCGCTGGCAGGGAATCGAATGGCGGGCGCCACACCCATGCCTCTCCCGGAGCAAGGGTTGCAGCAATCGCGGGCGCCTCAAGTAATTGGAAGCGAATCGTGTAATGACGATAGATTTCACCGTTCTCGCCTACTTCGGGCATTCCGCCGGACTTCCGAAATGCGGGCAAGGCCAGCTTGAGATCCTGACCACCGTTCATCGTTCGGCCAAGTTGCTGACCCATGGCACGGATATCCGCTTCAGAGGCCAAGTCGGCAAGTTCGCAGATCATAAGAGTCCTTTGATTATGAACGAAAACAGCGGTCAGCTTGCACGGCAGCGAGGCAATCCAGTCTTGGCGGGCCTCACCCCACCAGACCAATACCGCAACCAACAGCGTCGCAAGACTGATCAGGGGGTCGAACTTATCGGCCCAGACGTCACCGATAGCGTCGATGCCGTGCCATCCCCTAACGGCCCCGGCCAAGGCCAGGATCAGCAAGGCGCTGACCACCAATGGCCAACGCTGTGCCATCATCAGATGGTTCCAGAACGACTGTTGCATTTTCTTGGGATCGGTCATGATGGGTTTCGCTATGCATTGATGCAGGCGAACAGGTTGCGCATCGGCCAAGCTCGAACGCCGAGACATTACGTCTGGTAAATGGCCTTGACTTGCCGCTTACCCTTCCCCGGCGGGTCATCCCACCAGTTCTTCTCTTGCCACAGGGCCTTGATAGCAGCCAGCACCACCGCTTTCTCTGCGGGGTCTGGGATCTGCTGCCAGGCGCCGGCCAGGAGCTTGCCGCCAATGACCTCGTCCTCCTGGGAGTTGTTGGCCTTGCGGATCTCGGCGACCTTGGCCGCGAGCCAGGGGTGACTGATGCTCGCGCGGGCCGCGGGGGCGGCTGGACGGACGCTGATCGGTCGCGGACCTCCCGGTCGGGGTGCGCCGTACCCGCGGGGTCCTTGCTGGGGACCGCCGGGGGTGTTGCGGCCCGCGCCGTCAGCACCGGGAGACCGATTGGGCCGGGCGGTGTTCGCGGCGCGTGCCGCGGGATCGTATTCCCCCAGCACCAGTTGCTTCTGCTTGGCCCAGACGAACTCGTTATAGGCAGCCGGTCGGCCGCGGCTCGGGTCGACGCAGCGCTGCAAGCGCATGTGCCGCAGTTCGGCAGGGAAATCCGCGGCCCGCGCCGGGTCGGCCATCGCCAGCAGGGCGTGCAACTGGGGACTTTCCTGCCAGCTTCCGGACAGGCCGCTGTGGTCATAGGCGGCCTGCATGTGGGACGCGAAGTCCGTGCAACCGCACGCGAGATCGATCGGGACGGGCGGTTGGTCCAGCGCGGTGTTGGGCGTGCAGCGGGTCCGGCTCCAGTCGACCTCGAAATGGACTTGGCCCATGCCGAAGGGCTTGCCCATCCCGAGCGCATGTCGCAGTCGGTCATTGTTGCCCCAGGTGATGGCCCAAACGAGTGCCCCCAGTTCCTCCGGGCGCAAGTTGTGGAACAGGATGCGGCCAGTGAAACGGGTACCCGTCGGCAGGGGATGCAGGATATTGGCAACCGCCTGGCTGCCCTGCGCCTGCTCCGCGGTGAGCGGCTGGATCTGGGCCTTGGGGCGGACCGGATAGCGCTTGAAGCCGCGGATTTCGGGGGCATCATTGCCTTGAGAGCGGATGCAGGTCGCGTATTCCCGACTCGCCAACTGCCCGTCCGGCGCCGTTTGCTGCCGGATGTAGTTCGGGAAATAGGTGGGTTTGGGGCCGTTCAGGATGGCCGGTCCATGGCGCTCGGGTTGGGGCTGTTGCCCGCCGACCGGCTCGGCCGGGGCATTGCCGATGCTGACCCGGCCCTTAAGTATCCGGCGCGGATCGCCGACCTGGCCCAGGGCGCCGAACAGCAAGTCCGCCAGGTCGTACCCGCCACCCTGCTCCGGTCCGTGGAGATGGTTCTCATCGGTGTGCCGGATCAGGTCGTGAATGGACCAGTCCCAGGCGAGTTTGGGCATCCGCGCGAGGCCCAGGCTGACCCGGCGCAGCCCTTTGGCATCGCGCGGGTTGTCGAGCCAGAACACCGGTATCTCGTCATTGCGGTTGAAGCACTCCCGCCAGTAGTCCGGCCAGGAGGGCCGCATGGCGTCACCGTCGCCGCCGCGCTCGCGTTCCTGATCCCCGTGGATCAGCAGAAAGGCGCGCCAGTCCGCGTCCGTCACCGCAATCGTGCCGCTCTCGTCGCGGTCGTAGAAGACAAAGTCGTGCTGCTTGGCGTTTTGGCTGCGGTCGCGATCGTTGATCTGACCGGTCAGGACCGGATAGGCCAGAGTCGGACCGGACAGACTGCTCACCCGGTCATTGGCGATGGTGCAAGACAGGCGCAGCGGGTCCCGGATACCTTGCCGTTGACAGAACCCGCGCCACAGGTCGTATTTCTTCCTGACCCCGGTGCCGCCGCGGAAGATGGGCAGCCGCTCGCCCCACCAGCGCTCCAGGTCCGCATGGGCGAGCTTGGCCCAGCGGCAGGGCACGAGTTCGCGCACCCCGTCCGGCCCGCGGCGCAGGAAGCCGGCGTTGATCTCCCGGTTCATCCGCTGAGCATAGGGGTTGTCGGCGCGGGTGATGTCGCGCAGGCCGTAGCGGTGGTCGTCCACCTGGCGCAACCGCCCGAAGCCGGCAATCTCGATGACGCTACGTAACATTCCGCGCAGGGCCGAACCCGGCACCAAGAAGGTCTTGCCGTCCGGGGCCGTAACGAAGTGGACCTCGCCGGGTCGGTTCTCCCCCGGACCAGGCTTGTCCTGTTCGGCACCGACCAGCAGCGGGGTGTCCGCCACCAGGGTGAAGGGGATCTCGCCGCAGGCGCCGGTCCGGAACGGCAGATCCAAAGAGACGCGCGGTCCCCATTCGGGTTCATGGACCCAGGGGGCGAGGGGGACGAAGTTGTAAGGCGCCGGTATTGCCTCAAAGCGCGCCTTGAGTGCGTCGAGTGCGTCCGGGCAAGGGCCGGGTTCGATCCGTCGGTCGCTCTGGCCTGCCCCGGGGCGAAAGCCGCCGCCAACGGCCGAGCGCTTGCCCCCAGGGTTCCGATCGCGTGGTTCGCCCATCTCAGTCGTCCTCCGAAAAGCCGATGAAGCAGGCGGCGTGCTGCCGTACGCCGTGGTGCTCGTCCTGTTTCCAGTAGCGCCGGTAGCGGAGATACCTGGCTCGCCGGGGTTGGTCCTGATGCGGTGCATGGACGATGAGCCGCTGTATGTCGGCCAGGTAGCAGTCGCCCTGATCCGGTGTGAACCGGCTGACCAGCCAGCCGCCGCGCCCGTCCTGGCGGATGTGCAATGATTCTTCGACGGCGTTGGTCAGTTCGCCGCTCAGGATCAGGCCGAGCCCGTCCTGGTTCCCGGCAAGATTGCCGTCCTTCACCTCGACAACCTTCGACTGGTAACAGAGCCAGCCTGCATCAGGCGCGAAGTGGGCGATTTCTTCGGCGAGGCGCTTGCTCCCCGGTTGCGGATCAAATGGGTCGGCCGGGACCGGGGTCGGGGTGATCAGTACCCGCGCCAGATCCAGCTCGGGAAGACCGTCCTGGTCCTCACGAAAGCGTCTGTAGGCGTCCCGCAGTTCCTCAAGTGTCATGGCGTCTCCCCCCGCGTCAGTTCAGCCAGCCCAATCGGCTCAGTGCCCGAGAAATAGCCGTGTCCCTTGCCCGATCCGGCGCCGACCGCCAAGTGTCCCGCGGCCAGATCGCGCAGGGCCAGACGCAGGGCGGCCAGCCCACGGTCCAAATCCGCCTGCTGCTCCGGCTTTGCGGCGCGGGTGTTGACCAGCACGGACACCCTGATCGGTGTCCGCCACAGCAGATCCTCGCCGAACAGCAGCCGCTCGCGTACCCCGCCGGTGAAGCGGTCGATGGCGTTGTGCATCAGCCGCCCGACTTGTGCCTGATCGAGCGCAATCGACAGATCGTCGATAAAGACCCGGCCCGCCAGACCGGTCGCCTCCCCGCGCGTCGCGCGCTCCTTGCTGAAGCCGAACAGGGCCTTGATGGCGTGATGACGGGTGTCGTTGGCGTCGTCGCTGGCGGCCGGCTGGTCCCAGCCGTCGAGCCCCCCGGGGTGGTTGTCGGCCCAGCGCGGACCGTCTACTGGCTCGCGGCAATTGGCGTAGAACTCGGCGCGGTGGGCCAGCGCTCCCTTGATCGCCGAGCCCGGGGCAAGCGGGACAGCCAACGTGATCTCGGCCCGAGTCGGCGTCGGCCAAGTCACGCGCGGCTCCAGGACCGGCATGGCGTCGGACTCCTTCTCCTGCGCACGCCTGGGACCGGATCGCGGCAGCGGTGCGTCGCCCTGGCCGATCCGCCAATAGTCACGGGCGGTCAACTCCAGGTCCAACCGCTTCCAGTGGTCGGGCAAGGCCCGCGCCGGGCCCGACAGATCGCTTGCCGTGAACCCGGCAATGTCGCCGATCCCTCGTCCCAGTGCGCGAAAGGCCGCTGCACCCCGTGCGTCGGTCAGATCGAAACAACCGGTCGCCAGCGCAACCAGCGCCATCCGCCCCAGCCCGGCGCGGGTCGCCCCGCCCAGCCGCAGGCGCGGGTCATCGAGTAGGTCGAGCAGTTGCCCCCAGTCCGCCGGGCACTCCCGCGCATCGAAAAGAGAAACCTCGCAGGCAAAGCGATAGCCGGCGGGCAGCACGGCACGATCGAACTTGCCGGTCGCCGCCGCCGCGCCCCGGTGGCCGATTCGCACCCGGTTACGTACCAAAGGGGCCTCCCGCTGGCGCAACAGGGGTTCGAGGATAGGGTCAGCCTGCAATGCCTGCTGTGCCTCGCCCAAAGCCAGGCCCTCCACTGGGACCCCCTTGGCATTGAGGATGCAGCCCCAGGCAACCTGAATGCGGGACGCTTGGCCCGCGGCGTGGCCGCCGTCGCGTCCCTCGGCGCCGAACAGTGCGTCCGCGCGCTCGGCGTCCGTGGCGTCCCGGAACAGATGGCGCAATACGCCGGCCAGACTACTGCCCGGAATGGCCGGCAAGCCGTTGGCATCGCGCACCAGCGCCGAGTCGAAGACCCCATCGGGGCTGCCGGTGCTGATGGATAGCGCCGTTTGCGCCTCCAGGGTGAAGCGGGCCAGGTGGAAATAGCGATTGTTTAGGGTCCCGGTGCTCATTGGGCGCGCTGCTCCATGTCGGTACGGCAATGGTGGGCCAGGCGCTGGACGAGGCGCGGCAGGTCCTTGGGATCAATGGCCACTAGCCGTTCTTCGATCCATGCCGCCAGAGTGATCGAGCGGGACCGGTCGAAGAATGTCTCTCGCCAACCCTCGGCCTTGGTCTTGATGGTCGCTTCGTCGCCTGCGAACAGCGTGTCGAGCAGAGTGGCTCCAGGCGTTGAGCGGGCGGTCTCCAAAACCCGCCCCCATTGGCTGCGAGATGGGCCGAAGGCAGCCGTTTCGTCAATGCCCTGCTCCCGTCGGGCCTGCTGCACCTTCGCCGCAAAAGCGTAAGCCAAGTCGCGTGCCGTACGCTCAATTCGCTCGCGGCTATCCTCGCCCTGCACCTGCGCCCTGAGCCAGACGATCAGCGGGTCAGCCGGGGCTGGACTTGCGTCGGACAGATCCTGACGGGGGCTCGCCGAATCGATCCGTTCGAATCGGGGTTGCACGGTCTCTAAGAGCGGTGGATCAACCCAAACCCGGCCTAATCCGCACTCGCGATGCAGACCCAGGCCGTCCGCGCACAGGTTGAGCAGCCCGGTCCGATCCAGAGGGGCGCGGAGGTTCAACCTGATCACGCTTCCCTGCTGGATAACCCAACGTTCAAGATCAGGTGAGCCTCGTTTGCCGTTCCATGGGGCATAGCGGCGGGTGCGGATGAATGTGCGGTCCCAATCGACTTCGCCCGGACCGAACCCAAGATTCGGCGGCGACGGTTCCAGACTCGGCTGCCCATGCGGATCCATCAGGGCCAGATCCGACAGTAACCAAAGAGTCAGCGAATGGCCTTGGTTAGCCCCGGGCCGAGGTGCGGCGAACCCGGGTGCCGCAGGGGTGAAACGAGCCCGTCCGTACTCCGCCGAGCGTGAGCGCCCAAGCAAGAGCGTGCCAGTCAACGCCGCGACCACCCGATCAAAAAGCGCGCCATCCACACCCGCGTCGGCCTCGACCCAGCCTCCAAGTCGAGTGCCACGGGTGAGTGCCTGGTAGCCGAAGAATTGAGCCTGAGCCGCGCGGCCGGTGCCGGGTTCGATGGCGGTCTTCATGCGCATGACCCGCCCCGGGGTGTACAGGGTCCCGTCCCTGCTGACAAAGCCGTTACGCAGTTGTTGGGGTTGGGCGCCACCGAGCAGGTCTCGGGAGTTACCGTGCTGGAAATTGAAGACGTTGTCATCTTCAAGTCGGTACTGACTAGCGGCCGCTACGACCTTGGATTGATGCCAGCAAAGTGGCAGCGGCCAAGTCGGAAGTCCTCCAGCGTCCAGGCAGTAGCCGTTGCCGAAGCGCACCTGACCGGAGTGGAACACGGCGTAGGCGTCGGCGCCAAGCGCCTGGTATAAACGTGCGGCGCAAGCCCCGAGCAAGGTTTGACCGGGCACATAGTCAAGGCTCTCGTGCCCGCCCAGGGTGGCGGCACGTCGGCTGATCACCAGGTCTTCCAAGAGGTCAATCACGAAAGGCTGTGTGTGCATCAACACACCTCCAGCGTGGCGATCACGCGACCGAGCCCGCGCGTACGCGCCTCACCAAGCCCCCGTAGCAACGGCAGTGCCAAGCCTAGTAGGGCGGGCCAGTTGGTTGGTGGTTCGGACTGCGGCAGTTCCGTTAGTTCGGCACGGAGCACCAAGGGTACGATTACCTCCGCGCCGCGCAGGCTTTGTTCTTGGGCGGCGCCGGTAGCTGGGTCGATGCAGGTAGTAAAATGGTACCGGTAAAGCCCTGGAAGCAACTCAGGGCAGGCCGTCAGGTATTCGGCGGTCGCGCTCGGCAGCGCGGCGTCCGTCACATGCAGACACCCAATCGTGGGCACGCCTTCCTTCCGGATACCGCCCTCCCCGGTGCGCCAGCCGAACAGCCGTTGCTCCAGGGTTGGTGTGCCTGGCGGATACCAGCCCAAAGATTCCGCCTGACGAACCAAGTCTCGTAACAATCCTTTACAACTTCGCCCAGGAAGCGCTGGCAGCCCCCGGCTGTCTCGATGGGTCACAGAGTCCAGTGCGGTACCGGCGCCCCGTCCAGTACCAGGATGCCAATAACCCTGGATATTGAGGATCAAGGTGGCGGCGGTCATGATTGGTCCTCCAGAAGAGTGCCTATCCGCGGATCTAACCCTGGATCGATGCGGTTCTTGACGGCGATCAGGGCGTGTAGGTCGCCGAGCGGGCCGACGTGATGGGCGTCAGTCTCGTCCTCTTGGGCCGACCGATAGGGCAGTGACTCAGACGCTGATCCGATCAGGCGGGTCAGGAGCCGTTCGTACTCCTTCATTACGTCAGCCTTGCCGTTAGTCGGCTCCCGCATCAAGGCGGACCAGCGTTTGTAGTGAGTCCGAGCCTGCTCGGGGCTTTGGCCGAGTAGAGTGAGTAGCTGGCGCGTCGGGCCGCGGGCCATCTCCGGTTGATTCAGCAGGCGTTGGAGTGCAAGCAGATCGTCCAAGTTGGGTAGGTAGTCGGCGCCTCGTCCAGCGTCCTCGCGGTCCGCCGTAATCGCGTAGGCCCCTAGGGTATTGCGATAACGAGCGTCGGCCGGGCCGATGGTCAACTCCTGTTTCAACGCCTGAGCGTAGTTGTCGATCATTGCGGTGGTCACCCGATGCCAAGCGAGGGTACTAGGGGGTATTTCCTGTCCCAACCGCTTCGCCTGTCGCTTCGCCGCGCTCGTGATCCCCTCCGCCAGGTGCGCCCCGAGGTAGAAAGGCTGGCTAGCCTTGATATAGGCGATGCCCGCACAGGCTGTGAGTCGTTCGGGCACCCTCGTCATGCCGCGGGCACGTAACTCGCCCATCGGTTGCGCCGTTTCGTCCTCAAAGGCGGCGAGGAAGGTACGGGTGAACGGTAGGGCAAGATCGGCCCGAACAATTATGGTCAGATCATCGCCTCCAAGGAGTACTGCGCGGGCTGGGAGCATCCCGGTTGTTTGATTGCGGTGCGGCAGAAGTTGCAATTCAACGGCCCGCTGGGCTGCACGTTCGGTGGCTGATTGGATGCCAACTGACGCCTGAGAAAACGCCGACAGGTAGGCTCCGCGCCGCCTTTCGTCCTGCCTAATGTGCTGCTCTAGGTCCATCAGCAATTGCCCAAGCCGATTGCCATCTGCGTGTACGACGGCGATGGAACGGTCGTCGCCCTCGAAGGGAAAAGCCCCCGACAGCTGCCGCTCGTCGGCCTCGCGTGCGTCCAGATTGCGCGGCCAATGTTCTGCCAGAAGCCCCGAACCAAGAGGCCCTAGTTTCGTGGCTAGGCCATGAAGCGCAACGCCTTGGCGCTGCCTTACGGTCCGGGTGTCTAGAGGCTCCCAGCCCCGATCCGGGGTGCGGCTCAACTGGATCGCTGGACGCCCGGTACGCTGGCTGCGGTGCGTCAACGGCCCTGCCTGGGGAAATTCAATCAGTACCCGTGAGTGGGCGCGTCTCAGGCTCGGGGACCCGTCCTCGAAAGCGGCAAGGGCATCCTTGCCTTTTCCGCGTCCATGATCGAAGTCGAGCCCGGGCGCATACTGCTGCACAACCAAGGGCCAGAAGGCAGCAAGCCGCGCAACGCTTTTCGCACTGCCAGAGAAAGCATAAAAAGCACCGCCCGCCCGCCGCGAAAAGGCGATGCGCTCACCGATAGTCGATTCGTCAAAATCTCCACGCGAAGGCAATTCGCATTGGATCAATCCGCAGGCGGCTAGCGCATCTGTGAGCGGCTTGCCGCACAGTGCATCCACCAACTCACTCGCCCCAACCAAGTCGCGTAGTTTGCCGGAGTCCAGAATGTAAGACTGGATCGACTTCGCCTCGAACAGATAGGAATGGATAGTCATTAGCGTCCTCCCCTCCGGGCAAAATCGGTCAACCCTGTCGCCTCAATTCGCTGGCGCCGGACACCCAAGACGAATGTCTACCAAGGTGACTCAGGTAGGCAACTTCAGGGGATTTGGATTCGGGCTCAAAGACGTCGACCAAGTAACCTTAGACCGGAAGCATTCGCATCAAGTTAGGAAACACGGAGAGCGTGAGGGTAAGTCTTGATGGCCATTTTGGCCACCAAGACTCCCGGTGCGACGATCGAGTACTCAGCTAGGGTCTAGCGAGCGTCACCAGCCGTCCAAGTTACCCTAAGCGCGATGTCTATCGCGGTTAGCTGCAAGGCGTTGCTGGTCAAAGCGGTCGCGGAGATCGCGAGTGCCGCGATGCAGACCATGATGAGTTCGCGGAGGGAGAAATCGTGGATAAGCAGATACATTACGTCGGACCTCGTGTGTTGAATTGCTAGGTTCTCAAACCAGAACCCGGACGTTCGTCGTTAGACAATATCCGGCAAGCACGCGACCAGTTTCGGTCGGTAACTAGTAGGCTGATGCCCAATCTGCGCTCGTTTTCGGTGCAAGTAATGCTCGCTTGAGCACGTTAGATGGTCAGATGGTCAGGTCATGTCAGTGATCTCAATCTCGCGGTCAGCGGTTTCATCTGGAGTCTAGACCAAGGGGCACTTAGACGCAAGGGTCAGCTATAGGCGGCACTCCAGCAGGTGGCGCATGAGATTGTGCTGGATCTCCTCGCGGGGGATCGCCGGGCTCCAGGGGTGTGTTCGGCCTTGAGTCGGCGCTAGGCCTGGTCGAGGGCTTCCGGGGCCATGGCTTGGTCAAGCAGGCGGGTCTTCATGGTCGTAGCTCCGGTGCGGTTGATATTGGGACTCGACCGTCCGTCCGGTTTCGGCATGGGGAATTGGCGCAACGGCAACGGCCGGTATCCGTCGTCCAGGACCTTTTCGTGAAACGGCGCCAGACGAAAACTGGCACCGTACACGAGAGCAGCAGGCAAGTCACAATACCTTATTGAACGCCCCCGTAAACTATAGTGACGAGTTGGTCATTTTTCAAGTTAATCGCCGCAGATCGTTCATTGGCTGTCTTCCCGCTCAACGTCGGCTGGGTGTCGGTAGGCAGGTATTGGCGTGACGTAGAGCAAATGCCATACGACTCTACGCCGTCGAGTGGCTAGAGCGCAGAAAATTGCTTTGCCCTCCAATCCATAAACCGAATCTGCCCCGCCCCCACCCCCACCCCATACCCCCGCGGCTTGCCGCCCCCCTCGATCTGATAGGGCTTGCGCCCCAGACCCAGCGCGGCGGGCAGCTTGCCGTTCAAGCGGGACTTGACCTCCATGAAGAAGGCCGCGTCCATGCCGTCGGCCAGGCGCGCGGCGGTGCGCTCGTCATCCCCCATCTCGCCGAGCACGGCGCGGTATTCGGCCAGGTACTCCACCGCATAGCCGGGCTCCGGGTAGCCGTCCACCGGGCAGCGCAGGGGGGCGTCGCCGCGGCGGCGACGCCGGGCGAACCAGCCGATGAAGGCGAGTTGGGTGGGCGGCAGCCGCACCTCGCGGCCGGCGGCGCGGATCAGCCGGCCGGGGTAATCAATGATCAGTTCCGGGGCGCCGAGCCCGGCGCGGGCGGCGGCCACGGCTTCGCCGAAGCTCGACTTGCCTTCCAGCAGGCCCGCGGGCATTCCGTGGCGCAGCGAGACGAAGGGGATCTCGGCCAGGCTGACCTGCGCCTGCGCGGTATCCGCCAGCTTGTGGTCGCGGGTCTGGATGATGCGGCTGTAGGGGGTGGGGTAGAAGAAGTCCCAGGTCGATTCGAAGGGCTCCGACACCAGCACATGCGACAGCCGATCACCCGGCCGGCCGAACAGCGAGAGTGCATAGCCCAGGTAATAGCCCATGGTCTTGCGCCCGCCGGCGATCGAGGCATGGAGTACGGTCGTGGGGTCGGCGGTGAAACGGCGCACCAGTTCGGTGAGTTGGTCGGCCGCCTGGTCGTTGTCGGCCGGGGTGCGGATGTCGGACAGCGGTGTTCCCGCGGCGTCCTCCAGAACATGGATGTGGGACTCGGTGAAGGCGATGGGCGGCAGCCCGTAGTCGGCGATCAGCCGTCTGAACCACGCCAGGTCCGCCGAGAGCAGGCTGTGGCGGGCGCGCTCCGCGCCCTCGACCGTGGTGACGAGGTGGACCTCGGTCGGCACCCAGGGGATGGGTGCGGCTACCGCGAGGGCGTATAGGGTTTCGGTCACGATCTGCGGGGAGAGCCCGGTAGCCGCGAACAGAATGCGTCGTTGGGGTGCGTCCTCGTCCATTCTCCCGTCCATTGTTTTGTCGTTGTCGGACATCGTGAATCTTACCTCATTGGGGCTAGTGAAATGCAAGTGTGCGTGGTGCCGCGCCGGTTGCCTTGATCATCGCTCCGCTCAGCGATTCCCATTTGGAGTCCAAGGCTTCAGCCTTGGCCTGTGCCGCTCCAAGGCTGAAGCCTTGGACTCCAGTCGGCCGGTGCCTCGGCTGGCCGCAAGTATGATCAAGGCCGCGTCGGCGGCAGCCCGTCCGGTCAAGGGCCGGAAGCAGGCGTCCCGTGTTGGCGCGGCCCGGTGTTTCTGCGTCGGCAGCTTGCGCGTGGGCGGCGCTGGTGTCCGGGATCACAAGCTTGTCGCACCCCCGCGGCCCTGCCGGATGGCTTCACCATGGCTCCGTCACTCAACCGATGGAGACCCACCCCATGCCCCTGACCGGCTTCTTTCGTATCACCTGGACTGTTCAACTCGCGGTAGGCGTGGCGCTCTTCGGCGTCTCGTTCTGGGTCGAGAACCAGGTCCTGCACGGCATCTTCGCCGCCCCGGTGATCGCCCTGACCTTGGCCGTCGCGCTGGAATTCGGCAAGGCCGCGGCGATCGTCTGGCACCGTTACCTCAGTCTCGCGGGCGACACCGCCTATCCGACGGCGACCCGCGTCTTCTCCGGGGTCTTTCGTATCGGCCTGGTGACCCTGTCGGTGCTGTGCTCGCTGCTCTACCTCGGGGTGCATCTGGATCGGCCGAACCTGGTGCAGGTCCGCGCTGCCGAGCTGACCGCCATCGACACCCGGCTGGCCGCCGACCTGGAGCGGCTCGACGCCCGGCAGGCCGCCGAAGTGCAAGCTGAAACCGAGCGCCGCGATGCCGAACTGACCGCGGCCCGCGCGCTCCACCAGCGCCAGGTCGATGCGTTGGAGACCCTGCTGCGTGCCGAGATGGACCGCGTCGTCGGCGGGGTCTTCAAAGGCCCGCGGTATCAGGAGTTGGAGCGGCGCCTGGAGGCCGCCCGCGCGGCCAGTGAGTCCGCGCTCGCCGCGCTGGCCGAGCGCCACCGGCGTGAAGCCGGGGCGGCTGCTGCCCGGGCCGACCACCTCGACACGGCCCGCCAGGCCCTGCATACCGAGGCCGACGCACGGCGCCGCGCCGTGCGTGAATCGCGCTTCGACCAGGACGACCGCACCCATAACCCGCTGGTCATCACCCTGATCCGCCTGGCCGCGGATGTGTTCGGCCGGACGGTGACCGCGCCCCAGTTTGCTTTCGCCTTGGCCCTCTTTCTCAGCGTCCTGGTCGAGTTGGGCATCGTGCTCGCGTTCGACACCATCACGCTGGCGGTCATCCCCGCCCTGGCCGCACAGCATCGGGAGGCGGTCCTCGAAGAGGCGCTGGCCGCTGAAGTCGAAGGGACCGCAGTCCGTGATGCGATGCGTCACCGCGAGGCCATGGACCGCGTGCGCCAGGGTGCCGACCGGGTGGCCGAGCGTGCCCAGGCACACCAGGCCGCCCACCACCGCGACGCCGCCGCGACCGACTGGCGCCAGGCCGCTTGACCCTCGGGGCCACAAGCTTGTCGGCACCGGTGCCGACGGCGCCCCCGCGTTACCTTGAGCCTCGACCGGACCCCACGGTCATTTTCGATCACCTGCAAGCAAGAACTGGAGCAACCCGTATGAATACTGAACACCTCGCGCTGGTCTCCGATCTGGATCACCTGCCGGCCGAAGCCACCCGTCGCGGCGACGCCGCCGAGCAGCAGATCAGCCAGGCGATCCGCCGTCATGCCGAGAGCCCATGGCCGGCCCTGCTCAACCGCGGCGAGTATCGGCTGGTGCGCGACCATACGGCCGCGGAACTGACGCTCGGCTTCGAGCACCGTCGCGCGGCGCTCGCCATGGCCCTGGAAAGCCGACTGCAATCCATCCAGGAGGCCTGCAATCACGTGCTGGTCACCGGTAAGACCCATTTGCGCCAGCAACGGATCGACTACTTCGGCGAGGTTTATCGCCAGCTCGAGGCGCGCATGCAACAACTCGCCGACAGCTTCATTGCCGATGCCGACGCCCGCTACGCACGGATCGACGCGATCCGCAGCGAGCACTTGCGCACCCGCGAGCGCGAGCGCCAGGAAAAGAGCGCTCAGGATTTTCTCAATACCCTGGATCGGCTGATGGATGAGTTCCGCAGCATCATCAGTGAGGGGGTGGAGCGGCGCCAATAGGGCCTGAATCATAAACCCGGCCACCGCGTGGTCTGCACGGTCGCCGGTCCGCGCAGCGGACCCTGCAGGTCACGGTGTTACCGTAGGGTCCGCTGTGCGGACCAGCGGCCTCGCTGTCGGTGCGATGGCCGGGATGATGATCAAGGCCGCGCCGCGGACCCGGCCGCTTTACTGAATCGGATACCGAGAGACCCTATGGCTCGCAAACCCGTCGTCATCGCCTACGACATCGTCAGCAACAAGCGCCGTCGGCAGGTCGCCCGCTGCCTGCGCACCTGGCGCCTGGACGGCCAGTATTCCTTATTCGAATGCCGCCTCAGCGCGGCGGAGGCCGATGAACTCTTTATGCAACTGGTGGAACTGATCGACCCTGACGAAGATGCCTTGCTGCTCGCCTGGATGGATAACACCCGTACCTCGCGCCCCATCACGCGCTGTGCCCGCATCGGTTTCCAGGCGCCCACGCTTTATCTCGGCTGAGGTCCGCAACCCATGACCCTTCCGCTCAAACACTGGTACCTGATCGCCTATGACGTGCGCGACGCCAAGCGTCTGCGCAAGGTCCACTATTACCTGCGCAAACAGGCGCTGGCGGTGCAGAAATCGGTCTTCATCATCCACGCCGACCTGGAGACCCTGGCCGCCGTCCAAGACGGATTGCGCCGGCGGGTGGTGGAGCGCGACGACGATCTGCGCCTGTACGCCATCCCCGGTCCGGCGTCGCTCTGGGCCGCCGGCCAGCAGGCGCAGCGGCTGGCCGGGCTTTATGGCGGCGATACCGACACCCAGGGCGCCCGTCCGGGCCGTCTGCGGCGTTGGTTCAAGGGCCTGTTCGCCCAGGAGGCCGCATGATCCTCGTCGTCGATCACCGCGATTGCACCCTGCGGCATGACAACGGCTGCGTGCGGGTGGAGCAGGCGGGCGAGAAGCCGCGCCGTGCCCCCATCGCCCAGCTCGAACTGGTGGTGGTGTACGGCAACCCCCTGGCCGAGACCGCCCTGTGGCGGGCACTCGCCAGTGCCGGCGTGCCCACTGTCATGCTGCCCGCGCGCGGCCAGTCGCCGGAGCGCAACGGCCCCGCCGTGCTCGCCGGCGGCATCGCCACCCAACTGCCGCTCCGCCGGCTCCAGCACGGCCGCGCCGCCGACCCTGCTGCCGCGCTGCATCTCGCCCGCTGGTTTCTGCGCCACAAGCTCAAGGGCTATGACCTGCCGCTGATCGCCCTGGCGGCCCATCACGGCGCCGCCCCGGTGGTCTGCGCGGCGTTTCGTCAGCGCCGCGACCAGGCCCTGACCGCGCTGACCGCCGCCACCGATCTGAACACGGCGCTGGGTGTCGAGGGTCAGATCGCCCATGCCTGGTTTGGCCTGCTCGCCCAGGTCATCAACCCCGCCTGGAACTTTACCGGCCGCAACCGCCGCCCGCCGCGCGACCCGGTCAACGCCTTGCTGTCGCTCGGCTATACCCTGGTCGGCACCGAGATCCATCAGGGCGTCATGGCCCTGGGACTGGACCCCTCGCTCGGGTTCCTGCACCAGACGGTCCCCGGCCGCGAGTCCATGGTGCTGGACCTCACCGAGATCTTCCGGTGCGGGGTGGACCATTTCGTCCTGGGATGGCTGCCACCCGCCGGGCCGCGGCAGACCGACTGGTACTACCGCGACACCGAAGGCTGTCGTCTCAGCAAGGCCGCCCGTCCCGGCTTCTTTGAAGCCTGGGCCAGGTACCGCGGCCGCTGGCCCTATCCGCTGGGCGATGCTGCTCAGCCCGAATGGCCGCACGGCACCCTGCGCGAACAGATCCACGGCTGGATCGAACGGCTGCGTGCTGAAATGAAGGCGATGGACGAATCGGGGTAACCCCCGCTCTCATCGCGACCGTCGCCGGCGAGCCCCATGCGGCACCTGATGCTCGCGGAGGCCCCGCGGCGATTCAGAGGAGTAAAGATCCCGATTGCGCACGCGTGCACGATCCGTAGCGGCTGTAGGGTCCGCTGCGCGGACCGTCGGCTGCGCGGACCGTCCGCGGCCGACCGAAACGATGACCAAGGCCGGGGCGGGTTTCAAACCCGCCCCGCCCGTCCTTGATCCCGCTTCCGGCCACCGGTCATCGTAGGGTGGACAAGCGCAGCGCAGTCCACCAACCGCAGCGCGGGATGCGGCGGCTGCGCCGGCGCTTGTCCACCCGCCGGCCGAAACGACGATCAAGGCCCCGCCCCTTCAGCAGGGGGGGCTTCCGAAATCAGGTACGAAGGGAATAGATCCTTATCCCGGCAATCACCCAAGACCCACCTGGCCCAACCACAACCGCACCGGAGCCAAGACGATGAAAACCAGCCTGCTCGACCAAGCCATGGCCCCGGACGCTCTCAACCAGGCCTGGCGTCGGCTCAAGACCGAGCATACCCCCTGGAGCCCCGCGATCCCCCGCGAGGAACTCCAGCACAATCTCATGCGCCATCTGCTGGAGTGCCGCCAAGAGGTCCTCGACGGCGGCTACCGTCCGCTGCCGCTGCGCCAATTCCCCATGCCGAAGCCGGACGGTCGCATCCGTGTCATCACCGCCCAGTATCTCAAGGACAAACTGGTCCAGCGGGCGATCCTCACCGTGCTGGAACCCCGCGCCGAGCGCCTCTTCCATGATGACAGCTACGCGTATCGACCCGGCCGCAACGTCGAACAGGCCCTCGCCAAGGTCCGTGAACGCATCCGCATCGGCCAGGACTGGTTAGTGGATGCCGACATCGAAAAATTTTTCGACTCGATTCCGCATCGGCCCCTCCTCAGGGTGCTGGACGACTTCATCGATGATCGCGGCGCCATGCAACTCATCGCCCGCTGGCTCGACCAGGGCGCCCATGTGAAAAGCCTGCTCAGCACCCCGCGCGGCATCGCCCAGGGGGCCATCCTCTCACCACTCTTCTGCAACCTCTATCTGCACGGGTTCGACACCGCGTTGGACCGCGCCAAGTGCGGATTCGTCCGTTTCGCGGACGATTTTCTCATTTTCGCCGTTACCGCCGAGCAAGCCGAACAGGCCCGGGCCTTCGCCGCCCGCCAACTCGACCGCTTAGGACTGACCATCCACCCGGAAAAAACCCGTGTCGTGCGCAGCAGCCCTGAGGTAACCTTTCTCGGCGAAACGCTGCCAAGCCCCGGCGCGGGGGTGCCGAAGGCGCCAGGCCGTCCCGCCCCCCGGCGCGTCACGGATCGGCGCCCGCCCGGCAGGCGGTGATCCGCCGCGCGGGGGAGGGGGGCTGAGTCCGGCCTGGATCGTAATCCCGGCCAGCGGCGTGCGTAGTCAGGGCTTCCAGCCCTGACCGTGTCAGGCCAGGATGGCCTGACTACGCACCCGGCGAGCCCAAGCGGCCGGAATCTTGATCGAGGCCCTGAGCCCCAAGAACGCCCCGTCTGACCCTAACTCGGAACAGCCGATTTGATACCTCCCGAAAACCGTTGTAAACTCTTGGCGCGGTTCGGGTTCTGGGACGTGCCAGGGGTCCGACACCCATACCTGATGAAGAAGGTATTGAGACGCGGAGGACTGTTCCACCCGGCACCAACAACAGTCCGACACCCATACCTGATGAAGAAGGTATTGAGACCGTTCGTCGTAGCGCGGTTCGTGCATGGCGTCTCGTCCGACACCCATACCTGATGAAGAAGGTATTGAGACGTTGACTTCGGTACGACCGCCCTGATCACCATCGTCCGACACCCATACCTGATGAAGAAGGTATTGAGACTTTCGCCAGAAGAGGGGCGCAAAATATTGTAGCGTCCGACACCCATACCTGATGAAGAAGGTATTGAGACTAGCCATCCCGATCCTATCGGGAATCAGAGAATCGTCCGACACCCATACCTGATGAAGAAGGTATTGAGACCTCGTGCCACCCCCCATATCCAGAAGGGTACGGTCCGACACCCATACCTGATGAAGAAGGTATTGAGACTTTTCAAGGATGATTGCTTGTGCGGTCATTGAGTCCGACACCCATACCTGATGAAGAAGGTATTGAGACTCCTCCTTGGCGGGTTGGTGGAAGAACGTGAGCTGTCCGACACCCATACCTGATGAAGAAGGTATTGAGACCGCTCCTAGCAGACCGGTTACCCAGACTCTGCTGTCCGACACCCATACCTGATGAAGAAGGTATTGAGACGCTTGTTCCACCTCTTTTGTCCAGTCCTTGGGCAGTCCGACACCCATACCTGATGAAGAAGGTATTGAGACGCAAACCCATGGACTGCAACGACGACGATTCCGTCCGACACCCATACCTGATGAAGAAGGTATTGAGACTCTTCTGCCTGAGAGTCTTATTAAAGACCTCCTGGGTCCGACACCCATACCTGATGAAGAAGGTATTGAGACCTTGTTAGAGAGCTGGGAAGATGTAAATGATCTGTCCGACACCCATACCTGATGAAGAAGGTATTGAGACACAGACCCGACGCTGGCGAGCATCGGGTCTTACGTCCGACACCCATACCTGATGAAGAAGGTATTGAGACCGATCCTCATCGGGAGATTTGGCGGTGAGCCAATGTCCGACACCCATACCTGATGAAGAAGGTATTGAGACCCCGACTCGTTGTTGACGAGTCGAGATCTCACGTCCGACACCCATACCTGATGAAGAAGGTATTGAGACCCTTGATATCCCTCCAGAGGAAAGCAGAACCGCAGTCCGACACCCATACCTGATGAAGAAGGTATTGAGACAAGTCATCAATCGCGGACGGGTTGGCGGCCAATGTCCGACACCCATACCTGATGAAGAAGGTATTGAGACCGCGCCAGAGAGATCTGGGCGCCGAAGACCTTGGTCCGACACCCATACCTGATGAAGAAGGTATTGAGACCCGTCCGAACTGGACGGAAACCGGAAGTTTTGCGTCCGACACCCATACCTGATGAAGAAGGTATTGAGACAGATGTGAACGACCGGAAAAGATGTGTGAAGCGTCCGACACCCATACCTGATGAAGAAGGTATTGAGACACCATGTGGGTTTTATGGAACAGTAAAACTTTTACGTCCGACACCCATACCTGATGAAGAAGGTATTGAGACGACATCTTCGGGGTTGAACACCCCGAGATTCTCCGTCCGACACCCATACCTGATGAAGAAGGTATTGAGACACCCCACGCGGAATGCCTGACACCCACTTTCGTGGTCCGACACCCATACCTGATGAAGAAGGTATTGAGACCGCACTTGCGACTGCTTTCATGTCGCGTAACGTCCGACACCCATACCTGATGAAGAAGGTATTGAGACGGTTGTTGTGCGTGACATCATCTTCCACCAGGTGTCCGACACCCATACCTGATGAAGAAGGTATTGAGACAAACCCCAGCATACCGGTTACCAGCACCTTGAGTCCGACACCCATACCTGATGAAGAAGGTATTGAGACTTTATGTTTTCTACATGGAAGTAGAATATTTCGTCCGACACCCATACCTGATGAAGAAGGTATTGAGACGTATCTCGCGTGTCGGGATCGGGAACACATCTCGGTCCGACACCCATACCTGATGAAGAAGGTATTGAGACAAGCCCTTCGCGAGGATCTCGCAAAGAAACTAAGGTCCGACACCCATACCTGATGAAGAAGGTATTGAGACATTATAGATTAGGCTTTTTGACAGCCCCGAAAGGTCCGACACCCATACCTGATGAAGAAGGTATTGAGACTCTCCGGAGGGGTCTTTAGCAGGAAATAACCCGTCCGACACCCATACCTGATGAAGAAGGTATTGAGACCACTTGGGGTATCCCTTCCCCAGAGACAGCACTGTCCGACACCCATACCTGATGAAGAAGGTATTGAGACACTGAGTTCAGCTCTTCCGCGGGTCAGTGGCCTGTCCGACACCCATACCTGATGAAGAAGGTATTGAGACCCATGACCACTGATGATCCCCCTCATCTTGAGGTCCGACACCCATACCTGATGAAGAAGGTATTGAGACGAGCCCACGAGGGCGAACCGATTGTGGAGAGGTCCGACACCCATACCTGATGAAGAAGGTATTGAGACTCGCCAAAGCCACCATTCATGTTGCCGGCGGTGTCCGACACCCATACCTGATGAAGAAGGTATTGAGACGTTGTTGCTGCGCAAGCATCATATCTCGTCAGGAGTCCGACACCCATACCTGATGAAGAAGGTATTGAGACACGCCAGGTCTAGATGGTGATGCCGACCATCGGGTCCGACACCCATACCTGATGAAGAAGGTATTGAGACACAGATTTTTTTACAGGTGTCCGTTTTTATGCGTCCGACACCCATACCTGATGAAGAAGGTATTGAGACGCCACCACGGTGGCGAGGGAAATAATCTTGGCGGTCCGACACCCATACCTGATGAAGAAGGTATTGAGACTGGTGAGCATAACGTCAATCCTCATTGTTGTGGTCCGACACCCATACCTGATGAAAAAGGTATTGAGACTGTACCAATCCGTCCGCTATGCTTTCACAAGCGTCCGACACCCATACCTGATGAAGAAGGTATTGAGACTCGGGATTCGTGATCGGTCCGCGAAGGTGTAGTGTCCGACACCCATACCTGATGAAGAAGGTATTGAGACGGAATTGCAAGGACGATATATGATCCAGGCTTTGTCCGACACCCATACCTGATGAAGAAGGTATTGAGACCGAAAGATCGGAGCGGGCAGATAAGCCTGCAACGTCCGACACCCATACCTGATGAAGAAGGTATTGAGACCAATAGAACAGCGCAGACCGGGGGGTTCTGCGCGTCCGACACCCATACCTGATGAAGAAGGTATTGAGACCAGTCCGATGCCGAGTGACACGGCGATGTCACGAAGTCCGACACCCATACCTGATGAAGAAGGTATTGAGACGGTTGTTCCTGAACCATATGCATATCCCAATGGTCCGACACCCATACCTGATGAAGAAGGTATTGAGACGGGGATCACCGGTAGTAGTAGTAGTGATCGATTGAGTCCGACACCCATACCTGATGAAGAAGGTATTGAGACCGATCAGGACGACCAAGGAGGCAAGCGTAGCGGGTCCGACACCCATACCTGATGAAGAAGGTATTGAGACTTGTGTTGCGACGCTCTACGTGGCTGAGCTACGTCCGACACCCATACCTGATGAAGAAGGTATTGAGACCGTTTGTAAACTCCTGGCTTTCAAATTGACAGCCGTCCGACACCCATACCTGATGAAGAAGGTATTGAGACCGCGCTTGCGGAGCTCCACCACGAGTTCTGCAGTCCGACACCCATACCTGATGAAGAAGGTATTGAGACGAGGAGGAGGATCCCAGAGGGATCGGCGATCGTGTCCGACACCCATACCTGCGCCACCGCCCGCCGGACTTTCACGGCAACCTACGATGCTGATCGCGAATGATGCGGTTCGTGCCTGACACTGGCGGCGAATTTCCCGTCCGCGGAGTCTGGAAAGAACGTATCTTCGACCAGACGCTGTCTGATACGCGGACGGAGTTCGCCGACCTGGCACCGGAAGCCCTCCAAGACCTGATCAACGAAGCGACCGAAGCGGTGCGCAACGAGACGCGGAGACCTTGGTCGTCGCATCGACGAAAGCACGCTGAATATGGAACTACGGACGGTTAGGGGCGACTGAAGTCGCCCCTACATTGCGTCCGACGCCCCTACAACCTGTGCGGATCCTGCAGGCTCGGTAACCGTTCAGACCCCCTCCCCGGAGTCTGCGTACGCGAACGACGCAGCAGGGGCTTACGATGCTCGGCGGCCTAAACCTGATGGGGGGGCTGAACGTCCGGCATCCGGTCCGGTGGATAAGCGCCAGCGTTGATCGTGCCGCGCCAGCGGTTCTGGTGACACCGCTCCAGCGGTGTCACCCAGGTCTCCGCCGCTCTGCGGCGCGGATTGACCAATGTCCGTCACGGCCGACGCCCCAGGCTTGGGGCGCAGAGCGCCTGCCAGATGCGCGACACCGCAGGAGCGGTGTCGCGAGTGCGAATTCGCCACCAGTGCCCGTTCCTCACCGCATCCTACGGGAAGCCCGGCTGATCAGCGGGCAACTTGTCGCCGGTGACGACTAAGGGGAACTCCAGCCGGCCCTCGGCATCCATCTGCTCGACTTCGATTGCCCCTGGCATCGCCTCGGGCCATCATGCTGAACTTGGTCAACTTATTTAGCAAGTGCCATGCCATGAAAGTCGTCACCTACTCCCATGCACGCAATGCACTGAAGTCCTTGCTGGATACGGTTGTGCGGGACGCGGACGTGGCGATCATCAGCCGTCGGGATGCCGAGGGTGATGCGGTGGTCATGTCCTTGGATCACTACAACAGCCTGATGGAGACGCTGCACCTGCTGTCGACCCCTGCTAACGCCGAGGCCATGGCGCGCGCGATCCGGCAGGATCAGGCGGGCGAGGCGCAACCGCGGACCCTGATCGATGCGGACGGCGATTGACCATGCGCGGGATTCGTTTTGTTCCAGACGCCTGGGATGCGTACCTCTAGTGGCAACAGCAGGATCGCAAGACGCTGAAACGCATCAACCTCCTGATCAACGAGGCCGTCCGCGAGCCCTTCGCCGGGATCGGCAAACCCGAGCCCCTGCGCGGCAATCTAGCGGGCTACTGGTCGCGGCGCATTGACGACACCCATCGCCTGGTCTACCGTGCGACCGACACCGAATCGGTCATCATCGTCTGTCGCTCCGTTCAGTTATGGGGTAATACCTGACTCAGGCGTAGCGCGACGGATTCCTGAACCAGCACAGGCTCAAAACAAGTCTCGGGATAGAGGTAATCATCGCCCGATTCGTCGATGATTCGAATCATTCCGTGCCCGGCCTGCATGTCGATCACTTCATACAGGCGTCCGACATGGAGGTCGTCACCCGAAAGATCACCCAAGTCGTCTTTTTTAAGACAAACCACGAAACTTACAGCCATCGTTTCACCTTCATCTTGACCTTGCCGATACCGTGCGCCTCGTACCAGTGAACCTCCGCTCGTGCCGGAAGGCGACCCTCTACCCGCACCATGACCACACCTTTTTTCTTTTTCCAGTTTCCTGGCCCATACTGCTGACGCAATCCCGATAACTCCTGAATCCCAGTTCCTTCAGCAATGGTTTCAATATCGGTTATTGGGGGAACAATCTCTATCATCAATCATTCCCTGTGATTCTGAGCGTCGCTGTCATCGCGCATGCTGGGCGGGAACTGGATATCGAGGTCTGCGACCGAGCGTTTGCCTGAGTTGTCGGCGGTAGACCAGCGGTCGTCTTCGAGTTGCTTGAGTTGGTCGCGGTTCATCCTCGGAGTATATCAAGGATTCTGCTGACGAAAGTCGCTGGACCGCAACGATGATCAAGGCCAATTTTGGCCTTGATCATCGTTGCGGCCAGGCCTTCCGCAGAGATCCTGATGCGGAACATTGATCCGCAGCCCGGTAGGTTGGGGTGACGAAGGAACCCCAACGGCCAACGCCTGGGATCGTTGGGGTTCCTTCGTCACCCCAACCTACGATGCTACGATGCTCCAGCCGTGACGCTGCTATCGTGACCGCTTACAACACGGGCGCTTACAGCTATCGCAGCATTGCGGAGCACTTTTGAATCCACTTGGCAACGGTCGGTCGGATCGTTCGCAAAGGATTGCAACAATGCGAGCACTGACCTCGGCGGGTCCCCGAGAACTGACCCCGGTGGGTTCCCTGAGCCGTGGCCGAGAGTGGCGTCGCCCGAAACGAGGGCCGACCACCCGTTGGGAAGAACGCAGTTGATGCTAACGAAGATCGGCGAGACGCAGTGCCCACTCTGTGCAGGCCGCAATCAGGGATGGCGGGGCATTCGCGAGCGGCCTGTGTTGCGTGCAATGATCCGCAAGCACTGCGGCGGGTTTGGCGCGGGCATGCCCTGTCTTCAACTGGTTATAAGCCGTGGTTTCATCGACCGGCAGGCCGCTGAGGTATGCGATCCAGGTCTCGCTTTGGCGGTCGGTGCGATGCGCGCAGCCGATTGCCGTGCGTTCCAGCCGCGGGCGATCAGAAAGGCACGGGCAAAGTGCCAATGCGCACGATCTTCGCAGAGGATAACTGCGCGGACCTGTCTACTCATCGAAGACCCAGCCCCGCTCGACCAGTTGATCCATCGGCACCCCGGCGGCGCCGGCGCTCGGTTCGATGCGGCGCACCCGCGTCGGTGCCAGCGGGCCGTCGCGGTCGATCCAGTGCCCGGCGTCGCGTGCGAGCAGGTTGATCGGCCGGGGATGGTGAGAGATCAGGATGCCCTGCTGGGGTGGCTCGGCGCAGCGTTCGTCGAACCGATCCAACCAAGGGCCGATCTCCGGCAGCGCCAGGAAGTTCTCGGGCTCATCGACGCACAGGGTGGCGCCGCCGTCCGGCAGGCAGTGGATCAGTGTATAGAGCGCGATCAAGGCCCGCTCGCCATCGGAGAGGTCACCAAGGCGCCAGGCCATCCGTCGGCCGTCCGGTCCCTGCATCGTCGCCTCCAGGAGCTTAGCCTCGCCGGACTGGCGCAGGCGCAACACGTCGAAGCCAGGCAACACCTCACGTAGCGCCGTATTCAGGGCCATCACCGCGCCGGGCTGCTCCTGACTCAGCCAGCGGTACCAGGACGCGAAGTTGCCGAGCCGCGGGTCCGGGCGTGTGACCTCTTCGCGGGTCTCTCCGCCGATCAGCATCGGGTTCGGGCGCACGACCAGAAGGTTCCCGAGGCGACGGCGAAACCAGGTGAGTTGCGTGTTGTCCGGGCGCTCGTGGAGCGCGCCCACCCCGGAACGGGACCAGTCGAACAGAAAGTCGCCACCCGAGCGTCCGTCGTCCCGGAACAGCCGGGCGCGTGCCTCAGTTCCATTCACCGCGAACTCGAACAGCGCTTGCCCGTCGCGATGCAGGGTTTCCCGTTCGATGCGTACCCGCCGACGGTCCGGGTCGTGGGAGATCGTCAGCGCATACCGAAAGAGGTGGGCGTCGTCCTGCATCATATCGAGTTCGAAACGCTGCTCGAATCGTGTTTCCCAGGCGGTCAGGTCCGCGGAAGTGAAGCAGTCGTCGATGCGCGCTCCATCGACCACCAGGCGTCGCAGGCGTTCCAGCAGGTCGAAGATCGTGGACTTGCCGGCGCCATTTGGCCCCAGCAGCAGGACGATCCGCCCCAAGGTCAACTCGAAATTAACCAGACAGCGGAAGTTATCGGCGTAAAGGCGGCTCAGCATGGTCAGGGTATCCGAATGAATCGGCGGGACATGCCAGCACGGCGGCAAGCGCCGCCGCTGGCCCTGCTATAGTCGCACGATGGGCGAGATCCTGCCCAAGTGTGCTATTGACTCGCGCTGGCGGATGCGTTGGGCGATGCCGCGGTGGCTGCCGCGATGCTGCCTTTCGACCGGCTCTATCGGCAGGACAACGGCGAGTCGCCACTACAGCAGTTGGCCGCCCAACTCGCGCACGCGATGCCCTACGACCTGGAGGAAACGGAGCTTGCCGAATACAAAAACCTCGCCCCGCGCTGGCATCACTGGCCCGTGGTACAGGCCGCCGCCGCGCGACTCGCGGTGGTGATCTTCGATACGGTCTGCGTCTTGCAAAGGCGGTAATGCTAACCCTTTGAGGTTCAGCCCGGTAGCCGGTAGGTTGCCATGAAAGTCGGGCGGGGCCGGAGGTGAGGACAACCCTTGCAGTCTGGCAGAGACACGATAAGGGTACGGCGTTAGCCGGGCCTCCGGCGCTCAGTCAAGCACCACCCCGTAGATGCCTATAACTTCGCGGCCTTGGCTCGGCCTCCTAAGCATAGCCCGGCTTTCATGGGAGGGGGTGAGCGCGGCGATCCTGACCGTTGGGGTGACGAAGGAACCCCAACGCCCGGGATCGTTGGGGTTCCTTCGTCACCCCAACCTACGATGCTGTTGTGACCGCACGCTTTACGTTGCCTCCGAACCGCCCCACCGGATAGCATGACCGGCACGCAAAATATGGTTCAACAACAACGGGTCCATCCGTAGCGTAACCCGACTCCGGGCTCGCCTTACGGCACCTGCCTCCGAACCGTTCCTAACCCCGAGCAACATCCCGAGTCACCGGCAATGGACAGCGCACAACCCCGGCTTCCTCTCGCCCTCTACACCTTCCGCTACATCGCGGACGCGGACTTCCGACTCGGTGTCGAGCCGCGCGGTCTCTGGCACGGCGTCTTCGGCCTACACCTGCGCCACAATTGCTGCGTGGTCGCCGCGCCCACCTGCCAGGGCTGTCCGCTGCTGCACCAGTGTCAATATAGCTACCTGTTCAGCGGCCCGCGCCCTCCCGAATCCGAACTCATGCGCCGCTATGACACGATCCCGGTTCCGCACGTCTTCCGCGTGGATCGGGACGACCCCGAACTCATCCAGGCCGGCGCCGAACTCGCTGTTTCGCTCGTGCTGGTGGGCCAGGCCAACGACCGGCTGCCGCTGGTCATCCAGACCATGGCCGCGGCCGGGCAGGGCGGGCTCGGACCCCGGCGCGGCCAGGTGTGGCTGCAGGATGTCACCCAGCAGTTGCCCGGTCAGCATCCGCCGCGACTGGTCGCCGGCAACGGCCGTATGCTCGAGATGCTGCCGCCCGAATCGCCGCGGCCGCCCCCGGCTCCGGCCGCGGTGCGCATCCGTTTCTTGAGTCCCTACAAAGCCTCCGGCCAAGCCAACCGGTCTGGCGGTCTTGACATCGGCCCTTTTCTCATGGCGTTGGTGCGTCGCGCCAGCCTGCTGCAATACTTCTACACCGGCCGCCAACTCGAAGCGCCCTTCGACCGGCTCAAAGCCGCGAGCGAACAGGCGCGGCTACTGGACCGCGTCCTGCGTCGCCAGGACGCCTCGCGCTACGCCGCCCGTCACGGTCATCGGGTCGACACCGGGGGGCTGATCGGCCATCTCGACCTGGACCTGACCGGTAGCGAGGCCCTATGGCCCTATCTCCACCTCGGCCAATGGCTTGGTGTCGGCAAGAATGCCAGCATGGGGTTTGGCTGCTACGAACTGCTGAGCCTTTAGGCGATTCCCAGGAATCGACATCCCGGCTGCAGGGGGATCTGGAGGGGCGATTTCAATCGCCCCACCACACGGTCGATCCTTCGCCGGACATCACCTTCGGCTTGCGGTATGCTGGGCGAATGCGTGATCTCACCCCCTGGCATCGACTCTTCGGCATCGCCTTGACCGACCTGTTCACCGGCCGGCCGTGGCGCGTCGAGTTGGAGAAAGAACTGGCGCTCAAGAGCCAACGGCTGGATGTGCTGATCATCGAACGGCTGCCCGGCGCGGCGGCGGTCACCGATGCGGCGGCCCTGGCGGACCTCCCCGACGGGCTGGAGAACCTCACCGCCCACAATGTGCTCAGCTTCAAATCCAAACAGGAAGCACTCGACGGCTGGGCGATGGAAGAGCTGATCAGTCACTACGTCACTTACCGCAAACTCGCCTCTATTCAGGCGGCAGCCGCGGTGCCCGCGACCGCGCGCCCCGCCGACCCGGTGGAACCGCCGGCCGCCGTTGATCGGCTGCTACCGGAGGCGGCCTTTCGCCTCTACGCGGTCGCCACCCGCCATCCCGCCAAGCTGTTCACCCAACTGGCGCCGGGTGCCCAGCACCCCACGGCCTGGCCCGGTGTATACGATGTGGATTGGGGCAGTCGCCGCATCCGCCTGATCGTCCTGAACGCCCTGGCCGAGAACCCGCGCAACGCCCCGTGGGAACTGTTCGCCAGCGAGCTGGATCGAATCCGCTATGGGTTGGTGCACTATCGGCCACGCAACCCGGCGGCACAATTGCTACGTTTTCATCTGGCGAACATCCATCAACTGGAGCTGCCCGACATGGCTTATACGCTCGAAGACTTCAAACTTGACACCTATCGGATGCTCATCGACGATTTTCACGCACTCAGCCTGGAAGATCGCCAAGCGCTTCTGGAACGGATGGATGTTGCGGACCGTTTGCGTGGGTTGGACCCTGAGGAGCGTTTGCGTGGGTTGGACCCCGAACAAGTCAAAGCGTGGCTTAATCGTACGGGACATTAGGCGATTCCCAGGAGTTGACTTCGCGAAGGTAGAGGACTGTATGGGCGATTTCAATCGCCCCGCCCCGCAGTCAGCCCTGAAGCATAACCTTATCGCCAGCTGACATCGGGCATCGTCGGCGCCGATGGGCGCTGGCGTTGGCCATTGCGGCATGGGTTTGACCTCACCAGGGAGGCAACGGGACGCCCTGGCGGGTACCGGAAGGGTGGTCGCACCCGTCCTCGCGCTGGCGTCACGGTCGCCAGGCCAACGGTTCCCGGCACCGGTGGTCGCCGGTGGGGCCGGGTCCGCCGTCTTGCCCGGCGGCGCTTATTCGAGCTGAAGCTGTAACGGCTGGGCCAGCAGGCGGCGCATCCGCGCGGGGTCGAGCCAGGGGCGGCGCAGGACGTCCGAATGAAGGCGATGGCACCACGCACGCCCAGTTGTCGGTAGAGGTCACGCAGGTGGCGGGCGAAGCGCGCCAGGGTGTTGAACAGATGCGCCAGGCGCATCAGGCAGTGATAGCCTTTCATGGCATTCCAGTCGTAGGCAAAGGCATGCTCGTACTGATAGCCCTGATGTTTCTCCACCAAGAAGCCGGCCTCGATGCCCCAGCGGTGGCGCGCGCCCAGGTTGCAGCGTTCGTGGACATTGTCCTGGCTGAGCGGGGCGCTGGAGAGCCACGCATGGCGGGCGGTCGTGGTCAGGCGTGCGCCCTGGGCATCAATCGTCTCCCAGGTCTCCTCACACACCACCACATGCACACGCAGGTGGTGGCGGCCCTGGTTCGAGAACGCATAGTCGATGCCGTTGACCCAGGAAAAGCGCTGACGGCGCTCCCCCCAGTGGCGCTGGCAGCCTCTGGGCTGCACGGCGTGCAAGGCGTGGAACTCCTCCCAGACCGTGGACAGGTCCTGGTCTTTGAGCACGATCATGAACTGCCAATGGAACTGACGGCAGCGGTGCATCACCGGTCCATTGGCATAGAGACCGTCGAGTAACAGGAGGATCGGCAGGCGCGGAAACAGCGCCTTGATGCGGGCACTCAGGCGGGTGAAGGCGCGCAGTTCGCAGTCTTGTTTGTCGGCCGTGGTATCGCCCTTGGCGTATTCAAGGAATTCGCTCAGCAGCGGGATCACCAGGCCGTTGGGAAAGGCCAGACTGGCCTCCAAGACGTAGACGAAATATTGGGGGCGGCGCGCGTCCGCGGCACCGACCTGACGTTCCAGAATCTTCTTTGGTAGTGCACATTAAACTGCGATATGACCGCCCTGGCGTCCGCACTCCAGTTGCAATTGTGCCGAGTCTGACATGCCTTTCCAGCCGATGAGCGACCGCGACAAACCGCTGGTGTGGCTGCACGGCGAGGCGTTGATCATGGTTCCGGCCAGCCGCGGCAGCGGCCGGCTGGAGTCCAAGGCTTCAGCCTTGGATTGGTAGGCCAAGGCTGAAGCCTTGGACTCCATGTGAGCAGCGCTGGCTGGAACGGATCAAGGCCGTCGTGCAGTCGCAGCCAGGGCAGCACGCCGAGTTCAGAGTGTTCCTGGATCGGGCGCGATAAAAGGTCGCTTCCGTCAATACAGGGTTCATTGCGCATCTCTGATGGGATGTTGTCGGGGTATGCCGCCCTCATCTGGCTCGCGGGAGGAGGCAGGGGAGCAAGTCGGACCTGCCGAAAGCGCGGCGGCAAGCGTCTCGAGACCCTGAATAAAAGCATGAAAGCTCGTTGATCGGTTGCGTTCGCGCGTCAAATAGCGGGCCAGGCGGCGTGCGCCTGAGACTTTCTGAAACGACGGGATCAACTGCTCGATTTCCGCGGAAGGCCTGCGAACCGCGTCCGGGTCGCGGAATTTCGCGCGCCCGCTCAGTCCGCGTAATTGCTCCATACCGAAGGCATCCGCCAGGGCGTCTGGCTCTCCCAGGTACCAGGCCTCCAATTCCTGGCAGGCAATGCGCACCAGCACGTCATCCCGACCGCCTGACTTGCAGCGTGCCCCCAAAGCCGCCTTCAGCGTGCGGCAGTCGCCGCCATCGTTGTCGCGAATGACCACGAACCGGGCGCCCGGCTCCCGCCAAGCGCGCAGTTTGCGTGGGATACTCAGCTCCAAATCGCGCTTCCCCTCATGGGGTACGCACAGGAACGGCAGCCCCGGGAAAAGCCGCGGCAGGAGTCCGTCCAGTAAGATCCGCATGGATGGCTCTTCCAGTAAGAAAATGACCCGGCTCATCGCAGCCCGACGCCGTCGAACAAGCCTTGCTTCCACAAGGCGCCAGGCAGATCGCCTTCGGCACAAAGGTCGCGAAGCAACTCGCTGTCCGACGCTCGCTGTACGGTCGTGAATCCCTGGGCCTTCACCAGCCAATAGATCTCATCCAGTCTCGCGCCATTGAGAAAATCCGGCGAATGAGTGGAAACGAACACCTGGCCGCCGCGTCGCGCGTAGTCGCGAAACTCTTCCACGAGTTCCACGAGCAACTCCGGGTAAAGCTGATTCTCGGGCTCCTCCACGGCCAGCAGCGGATGGGGCTTCGGGTCGTAGAGGAGGATCAAGTAGGCAAACATCTTGATCGTGCCATCGGAGACATAACGGGCGATGAACGGGTCCTTGAAGCTCCCGTCCTGAAAACGAAGCACCAGCCTGCCGTCTTCAGTCGGCTTCGCTTCGACGCGATTGACCCCCGGCACACGCTCGCTCATCACCTCCAGCACCCGATCAAAGCGATCCCGATGGTTCTGGTAGAGATATTGCGCGACCTGTGCCACGTTATCGCCATGGGTCGAGAGGTGCTCGGCGTAACCGGCTTCGGCGCTCGATCGGGCATCCGAGATATGAAAGTCCGAGATGTGCCAGTTCTCGATCAGGCTGCGGAATTCAGCGACGACGCGAAACTCTTTAAACTGACCGAGACCTTTGATCGCAAGCACACTCGGGTCATCCAGGACATGTTCCTTGCGTTGCGCCTCGACCCCCGCCTGGCCGTAGGCCGCCTCGTTGGTGATCGCGTTGCCCTGGCCGCGGGAGAAGTCGACAAAGTGCCACGGCTGGCCGAACTGCCCGCGGCGAAACTTGAGTACCTCACGATGCACCACGGGCCGACCCCCATCTTCGGCCACCGCCAACTGATAGGTCGCGAGTCGGCCCCCGCTCTCGCGAAACTTCACGACGATCTCGATCGGACCTGATTCGCCCCGGCTCACCAGTTCCCGATAGCCACCGCGTCGCGCAACCGCAGAGGCTACGTTCTGCGTCAGCGATTCCTTTAGGAAACTGAACACGTCGAACAGCGTCGATTTTCCCGAGCCATTGGCACCGACAACGACGGACATGCGCGGCAGGTCGCTGAGAACGGCATGACGGAACAGCCGGTAATTGTTGATCTCGATACTTTCGATTTGCATGGCTTCGTTTTCCTGATCGTCGAAGAGCCCGCCTTGCACGGACGTTGTTGCAGGAAATAGGGGTCAGACCCCTATTTTACCTCAGGAGCGCATCTGTCGCTATCTTTTCTAAGCTGCCTACGCGGCAGTGAATCAGACCCGCGGTGTCTCGCCATTGGCGGTCGCTTTCTAAGCTGCCTACGCGGCAGTGAATAATTGTTTGGCAAGCCCAGGATTGGCTGGTCCCTTTCTAAGCTGCCTACGCGGCAGTGAATCGGGGGGTCGATGGTGCGCCAGCTTTGCGAGCTTTCTAAGCTGCCTACGCGGCAGTGAATCGCTCGCACCTCAGCCACGGCTACGCCTGGTCTTTCTAAGCTGCCTACGCGGCAGTGAATCGCTCGCACCTCAGCCACGGCTACGCCTGGTCTTTCTAAGCTGCCTACGCGGCAGTGAATGTCGAGGAGGGTGGAGAGTGTTTTCATGGCACTTTCTAAGCTGCCTACGCGGCAGTGAATGCGGGGGCTCCGGCGGGAGTGAAGGGGGCACCTTTCTAAGCTGCCTACGCGGCAGTGAATGTGCCATCTGGCGCCCGGCGCCGCTTGCCCTATTTCTAAGCTGCCTACGCGGCAGTGAATGTCTTCCCAGCGCGAGCGCCGTCCCAAGGGTTTTTCTAAGCTGCCTACGCGGCAGTGAATAAGAGGCCGCGCGCATCCTCTCGCGCATGGAGTTTCTAAGCTGCCTACGCGGCAGTGAATATTCAGTTTCAAGAGTTTTTGCGCACGGAGCTTTTCTAAGCTGCCTACGCGGCAGTGAATGTTCCGCCGGCGCCCGAAGTCTCGCCCTACCTTTTCTAAGCTGCCTACGCGGCAGTGAATTGCCTCTTCGTCGGCTGTCAGGTGGCGGCTAATTTCTAAGCTGCCTACGCGGCAGTGAATGTAAACAGCGGATTGTCCGCCCCGCGATTCCTTTTCTAAGCTGCCTACGCGGCAGTGAATTGGAGTCCCCGTTCCTGCCGGTGAATCTGCCGTTTCTAAGCTGCCTACGCGGCAGTGAATTCGATCAAACCTTTGGTGAGACGCAGACAGAATTTCTAAGCTGCCTACGCGGCAGTGAATCGCTACCACCAAGTCGGCACCGAAGTTGCCAATTTCTAAGCTGCCTACGCGGCAGTGAATGCATTTCGTGGCTCCGTCCGGCCTAACAAGCCTTTCTAAGCTGCCTACGCGGCAGTGAATTCCGGGCTGTGCGTGCGGGAATTGCGGGCGTATTTCTAAGCTGCCTACGCGGCAGTGAATCAACAGCGCCGAGTGCTGCCCAAGCTCCATGTTTTCTAAGCTGCCTACGCGGCAGTGAATACACCGAAGCGATCAAAGAGTTTGTTCGTCTTTTTCTAAGCTGCCTACGCGGCAGTGAATTCCGGATTTTCTTCCTTTGGCCCTTGACTATATTTCTAAGCTGCCTACGCGGCAGTGAATGCCCTGGAGCCCAGTGTTAGGCCGTTTTTTCTTTTCTAAGCTGCCTACGCGGCAGTGAATTTCGACATGCGCATAGGCCATTGTGTACTCCATTTCTAAGCTGCCTACGCGGCAGTGAATAGCGGCCCACAGCCGGAGTTCTCGGCCAAGCTTTTCTAAGCTGCCTACGCGGCAGTGAATCGGATGGTCCGGGAGCCGTGCTGTTCCTCTTCTTTCTAAGCTGCCTACGCGGCAGTGAATGGCGTTGGCTTGGGTCGGGACGGTGAGCCCGCTTTCTAAGCTGCCTACGCGGCAGTGAATTCAGGTCCGGATCGGCGTCGGCGAAGTCCCAGTTTCTAAGCTGCCTACGCGGCAGTGAATAGAATCTTTTGCTTCAGTTGTCCCTGGCATTCTTTCTAAGCTGCCTACGCGGCAGTGAATGCAGGCGAAGCCAGGAGACTTGATTGGCATCTTTTCTAAGCTGCCTACGCGGCAGTGAATCTACGCCTGCACGCCGACAGCGCCCAACGCCTTTTCTAAGCTGCCTACGCGGCAGTGAATACCCCGCCGCCCTCGCCCCTGACGACCTGTCTTTTCTAAGCTGCCTACGCGGCAGTGAATAACAGCCGCCGCAGATAGCGGAGGTCGTGATTTTTCTAAGCTGCCTACGCGGCAGTGAATGGCGGGGTGCGGGCACGGGTCAAGCGGGGCAATTTTCTAAGCTGCCTACGCGGCAGTGAATACATACCGCTGCCGGGGGGCCTCTTTGAGCGCTTTCTAAGCTGCCTACGCGGCAGTGAATGGACCTGCTCCCGGAAGCCCTGATCACCCGTTTTTCTAAGCTGCCTACGCGGCAGTGAATGTAGCCTGGCTGCAGTTTGTGCTGGAGATTGTCTTTCTAAGCTGCCTACGCGGCAGTGAATTGGCAGGCGATCTGGGACGGCTATCTGCAGAATTTCTAAGCTGCCTACGCGGCAGTGAATAGGGGCGCCGGTGGCGCGGCGCGAGGCGTCGTTTTCTAAGCTGCCTACGCGGCAGTGAATTTGCCCGGCGGCGGGGCGAGCCGATCCGATGTTTTCTAAGCTGCCTACGCGGCAGTGAATTTCTCAGCCCGCGACCAGCCGCGTTGGTTGCGTTTCTAAGCTGCCTACGCGGCAGTGAATTCTCCTGCATAGACTTTCGCCTGCGCATCACATTTCTAAGCTGCCTACGCGGCAGTGAATGAGTACATCCCCCGCCTGATCGCCCGCGTCGATTTCTAAGCTGCCTACGCGGCAGTGAATGTGCGCTCGGCCACCTCCTTCCAGCTCAATCCTTTCTAAGCTGCCTACGCGGCAGTGAATGGCGGTCGCGGCTAAATGGATCGCCAGAATGTTTTCTAAGCTGCCTACGCGGCAGTGAATGCGTCGGTTGCTGCGGTCTGGTCGGTTGCTTCTTTCTAAGCTGCCTACGCGGCAGTGAATACGCGGGCGCTACCCGTGCCGGTGGGATTCCATTTCTAAGCTGCCTACGCGGCAGTGAATGCGTCCTTTAACAACAGGCGCTTGGAGGTTCTGTTTCTAAGCTGCCTACGCGGCAGTGAATGCATCACCCGCAGAGCAGCAGCAGGATCAGGATTTCTAAGCTGCCTACGCGGCAGTGAATCCCGTGGCGTCGCTCCGGCATTGCCAGGTACTCTTTCTAAGCTGCCTACGCGGCAGTGAATGTGGTGGAGCAAGCCCTGCCCCATTGGTGCGATTTCTAAGCTGCCTACGCGGCAGTGAATGGAGAGCGAATCCGGACCATGCTGCTATTGTTTTTCTAAGCTGCCTACGCGGCAGTGAATAGGACCTAAGCAGCTTCCTGTACCTACTGACATTTCTAAGCTGCCTACGCGGCAGTGAATGTTATGATCGGGGACTGGCTCCCCGTGCTGAATTTCTAAGCTGCCTACGCGGCAGTGAATCATGCAAAGGTTGCCAAGGCCGGCGAGTGTCTTTTCTAAGCTGCCTACGCGGCAGTGAATGCATCGGCCAAGCGCATTGCCCTATTACTCCCTTTTCTAAGCTGCCTACGCGGCAGTGAATATTGGATTGGGTGGATCACGAACGTCTTTGAGTTTCTAAGCTGCCTACGCGGCAGTGAATCGGAAGATATCGACCGCACTGGGCAGGTCATTTTTCTAAGCTGCCTACGCGGCAGTGAATATGCTCGTCCGTCTCCCCCCGCTTTTGGAACCTTTCTAAGCTGCCTACGCGGCAGTGAATGGTGAGGTCAACAAGCGGCGCAACGCTGTCATTTTCTAAGCTGCCTACGCGGCAGTGAATGTCGTATCTCAACTCGCATGGAAAGCGTCGGTTTTCTAAGCTGCCTACGCGGCAGTGAATATGCCCTCGACGCCGTGATGCCCTCGTCCGCGTTTCTAAGCTGCCTACGCGGCAGTGAATGCCAACTTCAACGATGCGGCATTCCCCATCGTTTTCTAAGCTGCCTACGCGGCAGTGAATTAGGACAGGCGGAATCAACACTGGAATCGGCACTTTCTAAGCTGCCTACCCGGCAGTGAATGCAGTGACGGCGCCGAAACCGGAGACGAGACATTTCTAAGCTGCCTACGCGGCAGTGAATGGCTCTCGGACGCGGTTGAGCTTCTCCTCATATTTCTAAGCTGCCTACGCGGCAGTGAATGCAGGGGTGGTCTTCCGTAACCTCCGGCAGATTTTCTAAGCTGCCTACGCGGCAGTGAATTACGCACTTGATGAATCTACATCCGATAAACTTTTCTAAGCTGCCTACGCGGCAGTGAATGAACGAAGGAAAACCGCCGGTCGGTGCGGCACATTTCTAAGCTGCCTACGCGGCAGTGAATTCGGACGGTGCGCGGACCGCGCGTGCCCAAGATTTCTAAGCTGCCTACGCGGCAGTGAATTCAGGAACTGGTCAACAGGGAAAAGTACGCACTTTCTAAGCTGCCTACGCGGCAGTGAATGCAGTGACCGCGCCGAAACCTGTGACAAGACATTTCTAAGCTGCCTACGCGGCAGTGAATGTCGCCGCATTCGCCTGAGCGACGATGTTGCTTTTCTAAGCTGCCTACGCGGCAGTGAATATATTCGGGTCTATGGTGGGCGCATACAGGGTTTTCTAAGCTGCCTACGCGGCAGTGAATCCGTCCTCGAACCCGACGGTCACGATGTTCTTTTTCTAAGCTGCCTACGCGGCAGTGAATGAGGACGACGACAACCGCACGGTCTTCTCTCTTTTCTAAGCTGCCTACGCGGCAGTGAATGCGACCACCCGCTCTGTTTCGGTCGCCTGGACTTTCTAAGCTGCCTACGCGGCAGTGAATGGGCGCGCATCGGGAGCATAAGGCATTATCATTTTCTAAGCTGCCTACGCGGCAGTGAATAGGGTACTGCACATGTGCAACCATCCCATGATTTTCTAAGCTGCCTACGCGGCAGTGAATGGGCAGTGCTCCACCCTGTTGGCACGATCTTTTTCTAAGCTGCCTACGCGGCAGTGAATGATAGCTGGTATGAGACACCGAACGGGACGGATTTCTAAGCTGCCTACGCGGCAGTGAATTTTCATCGAGTGAGCGCAACCAGTGATCATCATTTCTAAGCTGCCTACGCGGCAGTGAATGGTATCGGCAGGCGGATCAGAATCCTTTACTTTTTCTAAGCTGCCTACGCGGCAGTGAATGTCTGGACAGACCCGGAACAAGATGGGCGCGTTTTCTAAGCTGCCTACGCGGCAGTGAATTTGATGCCGGTATTGGCGCCCAGGGCGTCATATTTCTAAGCTGCCTACGCGGCAGTGAATCCATGGCACCTCCGCCAACTGCCACACGTCCGTTTCTAAGCTGCCTACGCGGCAGTGAATATCAAGACCCTGGCCGAATCCGGCCGGATGATTTTCTAAGCTGCCTACGCGGCAGTGAATCGGGCCTGGGCGGCCTATGTCGAGCCTGGCGATTTCTAAGCTGCCTACGCGGCAGTGAATGCCGCGGTCAGTGCCGCCGCCAGATCGGCCCATTTCTAAGCTGCCTACGCGGCAGTGAAGATAACGTTCGCCGCTCCGCTTGCGCATTCCCTGTTTCTAAGCTGCCTACGCGGCAGTGAATGTGATCAATTCGGGCACCACCTGGACGCGCGCTTTCTAAGCTGCCTACGCGGCAGTGAATCACTACCTCAGCGATACCCCCGGCTATCGTGATTTCTAAGCTGCCTACGCGGCAGTGAATCCGACTTTCGACACGTCGACGGGGCTGGTATATTTCTAAGCTGCCTACGCGGCAGTGAATCCCATCCGACTTGGGGGCCGACAACGGTCGGGTTTCTAAGCTGCCTACGCGGCAGTGAATGGCCGTGGCCGCCGTCCTCACGAACTGTACCTTTTCTAAGCTGCCTACGCGGCAGTGAATGACGTGCTGCGCCGGCTGCCCCGCGCGGTGCTTTTCTAAGCTGCCTACGCGGCAGTGAATGCCCAGTACGTCCAGCACGACGGTATGCGACCTTTCTAAGCTGCCTACGCGGCAGTGAATGTCCTGGACGTTGACGCTTGAGGAGTCTTGATTTTCTAAGCTGCCTACGCGGCAGTGAATGTTCCTGAACGCCGGACCCGATGACGGGTATTTTTCTAAGCTGCCTACGCGGCAGTGAATAGAACAGTCGTCCCGGCCTGGCGGGTTATCCATTTCTAAGCTGCCTACGCGGCAGTGAATGTGGACCTGACCGAGGGTGAGTCACACCTGATTTTCTAAGCTGCCTACGCGGCAGTGAATGCTTCCAATCGATTACGGGCCTTCGCCAGCGTTTTCTAAGCTGCCTACGCGGCAGTGAATAGGGCGCCAGCGGCGGCGGCCAGACGGGCAATTTTCTAAGCTGCCTACGCGGCAGTGAATTAGCCCCTACTCCTCGCAAGACCCTGTAAATGCGAAAAGTTCTGCGAGTTTTCCGCATTTTCCCCTATTTCGGGACCGGGCTCTAAGCCTATGATTATTAAAGCCCTGTCGTTGCGCCGAGAAAAAGGGTCAGAACCACGGGACAGTGGCGTTCGGGCTGAGGCCGTAGTAGCTAAAGGCGCCGTCGACTAGTTCGTTGCCGGGTGGCCGGTGTTCGATAAAGAGCCGGAAACGCTGTCCGGTGCTCCGGCTCGTGATCGTAACATACGGTAAATCCAACCGTTCGGCCTTGTCTTGGGAGATGGCTTGACATGCCTCTGCGTCGGTGATGCCTTTGCGTCTTGCCAGACGGCGGCGCAATCGTTCAGGACTGCTCTTGACCTGGACACGTCTCACGACGCGATGGCTGTCCGTTCGGGGAACCGGCGCCGGGCCATACAGTTCGGTGTGGTCCCTCATGCCGGTCAGCCAGTCCAGCGCCATCAGTCCGTGCAGGTCGGCGGCGGTGCCGTGCAGTCGCAAGCGGTCGCCGAGACCAGGGTGTTTCGGGTCGGTCTGCACTCCCGGAAAGCTGATCCCGATCCGGGTGCTGTTCAGGTCAAAGAGGGCGCGATGGAGCTTGGCGAACAAGGCATTCATGAGTACCGTGCTCTTGAACTCCGGGTCTGGCATCAGCCGTAACTCCAGGTAATGGTCCATGGCTCAACCTTTCTCGGAATCCCCGAAGACGCCGCCACGGATCAGGTTGGCCATGATGTAGTGCTGTTGGTCGAGGGTCGGCGGCTTATCTTTCAGAACCCAGAGGTCGAGCAGGTTGTAGAAGTCCTTCTTCTGCGCAGGCTGGCGATACGCTTTGCCTTGGGAGGTGACTGAACCATAGGGTTCTACCGCGATCGGTCCCAGGTCGTCGCCTGCATCCGGATACCAGGTATCGATGGTACGCAGGGCGTTGCCGATTTTCTGGCTGTGCATGGCGGCGACAGCGCCGACGCTGTAGAGCGTCTTACTTTTCTGGCCCTTTTGTTTGTTGCCCTGGTCGAGGATCAGTTCCTGCGAGGGATAGACCTCTTGGCCGTCGCCCACCCGTGCGTAGGCAGTCACTTCCAGCAGGACATAGGCGGAGCCGCCCAGCCCCTGCTCAATGACGGCGGCGAGCGTGGCCAAATCCTTGTCTGCCGGTGGGCTGGCGTCGAAGGTGCGCAGGGACAGACTCAGGGCATTGAAGGTCCAGGATGCGCTCTCCTTGCCTTGCTCCAGATGGCGGATACGGACCTCGACCTGTTCCGCACCCATGCGGTTGCGCCACAGGAAGCGGCCGTTGGCCAGATTATGGGCGTAACGGCGGGCCAATTCAGCAAAGCCCGCCGTCTTGACATAGTGCTGAACCGTATCGCGCAGTTTGGCTTGATAGTCGGCATTGTTGCAGGCGGATGGCACGCCGGCGCCGCCGAGCACGCGCAGGGTGAAACGCACTTGGAGCGTATCCGCCTGGTCCGGCAAGGTCGAAATGTCTACTGTTTGCAGGTTCGGGGCCTGGATGTCGGCATCGAGCTTGGCCGAATCCTGCTGGTCCTTGGTCTTGAGCCGGTTGGAGATGGTACCGCGCACGGATTTTTGCCGAATCCCAATGGCGGCCCAATGGGCGGCGTTATCCCGGTCGTTCCAGGGGCCGGCGCGGAACAGTGCGTCGGAGGGGTCGAGTTTGCGCTCGAAGGCGAGTACAGAGGCGGTTTTCAGTGCAGTCTCAGCGTTCTTGGCCATGGTGCGGGTTTCCTTAGGCAATGTCGGCGACGGCGGTTGGTATGGCGTCGGAGTAGCGGTTGATGCAGCGGTAGAGACCGGCCTGGGGGTCGCTCTCCAACTGCCACAGGAGTTGCTTTAGTTCGGTCATGCGGTGCGGACTCACCCATTGCCCCAGCGAGTAAAGACTCTCGACGAAACGGAACGGGGTCTGGGCGTCGCGCGTATTGCGCACCGTCCCGGGCGGGTAGAGTGGCGAGAGGGCGGCATAGCCGATCGGAAGAGGGACCAGCCACCCTGACCTGCGGCGGATCTCCCACAGGGTTTGGTCCGGGTGTTGCGGGTGAGGTCCAACGGGTTGGTAGTGGAGTTGGGTCAGGTCGAGCAAGGCATCCAGCGCATTGCGGTGGGTGACCGTCGGGTCCTGGCGCAACTCCGCCAGGCGTTGGACCAACAGGTCATCGCGTTGCACCAGGGCGAAGCCGGGTAACATCCGTCGGCGCAGCTTGCGGAATGCGACGGTGTTGTCCGTGGCAGCGTCGTACCAGGGAAACCAGGTTGGTTCATGACGCTTCCCGTAGCGGGGGAGGATGCTGCCGCCGGCCAGGCGCATGGCATGTATCGCCTCGGGCAGGGTCTTCAGCAGATCGTACTGGTCGTCGTCGTCCAGGTCGGTGCGCACCTCGATCAACAGACTGACCTCCAGATGGGCATGGGCTTCCTGGACGAATGGAGCGCTGGCGCCTTGTTGAGTGACGGGATTACGGGTCAGATGGAAAACTTGGTTGTAGCTTCCGGCCGGCCGTGAAACCTGAGGCTCAAATTGGTGACAGACGATGCCGACGCCGCCGAACGCGAGGTCGAACCGGTCGCGTAATCGACGTTCCAGTGCGTGCACAAAGCCGGTAAAGGCGGTGGGGGCGGGAAAACCCCAGCTGAGGGGGCCAGACACGGCATTAGCGTTCTGCACCCGCATGCGCGGGAGCAGCAAGAGGGCAGCGGTGTCAGTCATCGAGGTCCAACTCCTCGCGCAACATACGCAGTTTGCCTTCCAGGACGGTGTGCCATTCCTGATGCTCAGGGTCGCCCATTGGGGTCTGGTCGGTGTTCAGACGGGCATTGAGCCAGTTGGCGAACCGGCCGCAGATGGCGTCACGCCACTCGGCGGACGCGCGTCCGGCAGCGAATGTCTCGTCCTCCAGGGTGCGCCGCGGATCGAGCCAATAGCGTTCGTCGAGGTTCAGGCGGCAATCCGCGTGGCTGCTCCAGCCAGGAGTCAGGTCGTGCAATTCAGCCGCGAACTGCACCAGTTCGTCACGGATCAGGTCTACCAGCACGGCGCGCCTGTTGCGGATTTCCCAGTTATTCAAGTCCTGCACACCGGGTAGGAACTTGCGCAAGCCCCTGGTGAGATCATGCACGCGCGGTCGGCCTCCGAACCAGCGATCGAAGACGGTCTCCACTTTGAGCGGCGGCCGGACCGGATCGCTGCGCCAACTGGGCGGCACAGAGGCGAGCAGATAGCCATCGCCAAAGCGTTCTGCGTTGAGTTGGCTGATGTTTTGTCGGTTGGTACCGCCGAACTTCTGCACGGCGAACTCGGGGTATTCCCGGTAACCGTGCGGATGTGGCTCTTGGTTGTGGCGGGCCTTACGGGCAGCCTTGGTCGCGTCGGAGAAACGGTCTTCCCGGATGGTGGTCCAGAGCCGATGCGCTAGGCTGGTGGGAAACAGGGGAGATAGCAGATGGTATTGGCCATCGCCTAAGGGCCAGAACACCTGCTTGGCCAGCGTGTGGGAGCTTGGCTCGCCCTTGGGTGCGGCGAGTCCGGCAAACGCGGCCATCCAGGCTTGCGCCTGCTCCGCATCCGCGGTTAGGGCTGCGGATAGTCCCGGGTCAGCGGCGATGGCACGGGCCAGGAGGGTCTTGCCGTCCACATGCAGGCGCAGGAATGCGTACACGTCCAAGGCGGCAGCATCGCCCACCACATCAAGGTCGCTATGGCCGTTCAAAGTGTGAGTGCCGACCAGAGAGTCCCCGGCCGCGGGGTTACCCTGGCTGTTGAGGCTGGTACCGCGTGCGTCAGGATGGGTGTACTTGGTCCCATGGGTGACCTGCTGGATATGGCCCACACGGTGGGCGGCGTCGGCGATCCAGGTCTCGGGCCGGTATTGTTCCAGCAAGGCTTGACGCTTGTTGTCGTCTTTGCAGGCGTCGAGTTTGATTTTGAGCCGTTTTTGCAGGAATCCGTCGATGACGGCCCGGATGCGGGGTGCGTCCGGCGGAAGGGGCGAAGGCATGATCATATAATCTCCGCAAAAACTTTTACCATGTAGCTAACTGTTTTTAAATTTCGATGACAAAATATTCCTCTTGCCCTGGGAAGTCAAGGAATCTGATGTGTTCCGGTAGTGGCATACTTAGACACACTGCCGGTTCGATGGATTTGGAGAAAGAGGCAGCTTAGAATATGTAACTAACTGTTTTTAATAACATTAAAAGTGTTTACTGCCGCATAGGCAGCAGCCAAAACGATGCCGAGGCGACGGGCCCGCTCGGCTGGTCTTGACCACTGCCGCAGAGGCGGTAGCGGATTATTTGAAGCGGCTGAAGCCGAGCGTCTGGTGGTAATACCAGCCTTGGTCACAGCCCCTTTCGGGGAGGTCCACGGTGCCGAATTTTCGCGCGCAGGCGGCGGTCTCCAGGCCCAGAGCCTCGGCGAGGGACTCCAGGGCAGCGTTGTAATCAGGCTCGCCCCAGAAGTTGCAGCGGGGGTTTGGCTGGAGAGCGAGATCGTGCTTTAAGCGGTTGACCGATTTGGGCGACCCGTCGTTTTGGATGTGCTGAAAATCGATCTCGCCGTCATCGTCAGGCAGCAGGATGTAACGCTGACGCCCCTGGGGATCGTTGCGAAAGGGATCAGTCCGCTGGAGTTCACCGCTAAGCGCGGCGCGGGTGCTCCACCAGAGATGCACCGGATTGAGCTGTTGCTCGCCGTCCCCGTGGTCGCCCAGCATCAGTGCGCGCAGGCAGGCATGTTCCAGGTCCGCCAGGTTCTCGCGGGGCAACAACGGGGTGCGTTCGCGGATGCGCGGTGAAGCGTCGATGGCGGCCAGTTGGGCCTCGGTCAGCAAGTCGGCGAGGCCGTGCCGATCGAGGGTAAACCCGGCACTCTCGTAGCCGGGACGGCAATAGGCGGGTTCCCGGCCGCCCTTTTCCAGGTGCCGACAATTGGTGTCCAGCAGGTGGATGTTGGGCGTTGTGCAAGGGCCAGCCCGATGCCGACGCACCCGGCCGGCGAGTTGGATGATCGAGCGTATCGACGAAGGCTCGACGATGGCCCAATCATAGTCGTGATCCCGCCCCACCTCGGCCACGGCGGTGGCGATGACGATGAAGACCTGATCCGGTTCGGGGTGATCGTGCAGCCACCCGCGCAGGTCCGGGTCCTGAAAGATGGCGTCCGGGTCCTTGCGGTTGAGCAGTCGATCGAGTCGACGTTCGATGCCGGAGCGCACCAGCAGCGGGTGCTGAGAGTGATAGACGCACAGGTGGATGCGTTGACCCGCGGGTGGGTCCAAGGCACAGAGGGCTTGAGCGGTCAGGACCAGCGGATCGATGTTCGCCATGCGGATCAGCCCAAAACTGACGCGCTTGCCGGTCTGCGGGTCGGGTCGATGGTGGGCGGTGTGCAGTGCGGTAATTTGATCGCGTAGGGATAGGGCCAGGGCCTGACAGATGGCCTCGCGCGTCTGTCCGATGGCGATGGATAGGGGGTAGATGACGGCCTGGCGGCGGCGTTCGGCCTTTGCCAGTTTCTCCAGCCGTCGATCGACAAAGGAGTGATGGGCTGCCGCGAAACTCGCGTCCGTCGCGTGGTCTCCGGCATCGGCCGCGAACTCGTCGAACCAGGCGCAGCAGATCGACAGTGCCTGTCCGGGTTCACCGCGGTTGTTTTGGTAGATCTGCCGGCCCTCCCGATAGGCCTGGAACAATCCCAGGATCAAGGCGGGCGGCAAGGTCGCGGAAGACAAGATGAGTCGGCTGCCGAGCAGACCCGCCCAATGCACCAGGCGGGTGAGCGCGGGCAGGTCTTCAAGGCCGAAGTCGTCCGGTTCATCGAGCACCAGGTCGCTGCTCATCAGGCGCAACATCGGGGCGATTTGCCGTCCGCCCCGGGTGCCCTCGGTGGCCGGCATCAGATGGTCGATGGTGCAGATGAGGATCGGCGCATTGAGCAGCCGTTGCGCATCGGGACTCTTATCCAGCCAGCGGTTGAGTGGGCCGTCTTCCAGGCTGCCTTCAAAGTGCACATAGTCCTGTTCCGGCAGCAAGCCGGCACTGGATTCGGAGCCGGATTGCTCCAGTTCCCGGTGGTGTTCATGCAACTCGCGGATGGCGCCGCCGCCGACGAGGACCGCCATATCCTCGGACCCAAGGCCCAAGCGTTCGCGGTAGGCATCGCCGGTTTGCAGGGTCAGGGTGCGTAGACCCAGAGCGATGCTGAACCGGGCGCCGAGTTGGGGGTGCGACAGCGCGTAGAGTGTCCGGCCGTTGGCCAGCGTCTTGCCGCAGCCGGTCGAGGCCATGTTGACCCCGAAGAATCCCTGCCTTGCGGCGCGCGGTTGCAGACTCATGGCCAAGTCAAACGCGCGATCCTGCCAGCGGAACCGTGCATCCTGGGAGCGTTGCCGAAACCCCTTGTGACGCGCGATGCGTGCCAGTTGCTGTTCCACGCGAGGCAAACTGCGCACGATGCGGGAGGCGTTGACCTCCACACCGATCAGGTGTTCGTCCAGGCGCTGCTTCAGGTGCCCGGTGTCCCTGTCGGTATTGGCGTACAGGGGGAACGCCGCATCCCCGTAGCGTGCATTCGAGGGTTGGCTGGAGTAATAGTGATCCGCCAGCATCAGGGCCAGGCGCGACACGTGCATTACATACGCATTGTCCAGCCATGGATCGGCCAACAGGGCAGGGCGGGAGAGCATGGACTGGGCGATTCGGCTGACATGGGCGCACCAGTGGCGGCTGGCAAAGGGGAGGCCGTGGCGAAAGGTCCAGCAAGCGGCCTTTTCTTTAGGGGTGAGGTCCGGTCGGGCACTGCACCAGTCTGCCTTGACCTGTGCCTGGATTTTTTTCAGTTGGATTTCCTTCAGGCCCGCGTTGTATTCCGGGTTGGTGGGCATCCGGTGATGGGTAAGAATCAGCCAGCCCACCGCCTGCGCAAGGGGTTTCAGTTTTGCCAGTGGCGTTGCTGGTTTCTGGCCCAAATCGTCGCGCAGTAGCCGAGCCTGCCAATCCACGGCGGGATGGTCAGGCAATTCGACCAGCCGTTGCAGCCATTGGCGGTCCTCGTCCTGCCCGACAAACGCCTCGAACAGGCGCAGTGAAATCCATTCATGGCGGTACGCGTCGGCCATCGGTTTGGTGTTCGTGAGTTTCTTCTGGAAGGCTTGGTTCGCTTTGCCCAGGTCATGAAACAGGGCGGCGAGCGCGGCAAGCAGGCGGATGTCCTCGGCATGGTGCCAGTCGTTCTCGTCGCCGGCGCGCAGCACGTCCCGCTGCGTGGTATTGGTTGGGGTGCCGCCTTCGGCGTTGAAACGGCGGTTATCGCCGACCACCCAGATCAGTTCGCTGTGGTCCTTTCCGCGAATCCAGAGACAGGCCACCGCCGTGTTCTTGCGGGCGGTTTTGCGCAGCAAACGATGCAGGGTCTCCAGCCCTTGCCTGGTGATGGCGGTCTGCCAACTGCGCTCGCCACGCCGCTCGGCGAAATTGTCGAGGATACGGCGCGTCTCGGTGAGCGCGTTCTTACTGCACTGGGAGATCAGCATGACGTTCATGTCGCGGCGTTCCCCAGCGCGTCGGCGATTTGTTTAAGGGAGTCGATCATGAAGTCGAGCGCTTCGGTGCGAGTGAGGGACTCGATGCAGGAGCGGCGGAAGGTCTGCTCATCGTCCCCGTTCATGGCGGAGATGAACGCCTGGGGCAGGATGGTCGCGTCTTTGATCAAGTCCGCGGTATCGAACACCAGACCGCCGCGCCGCGTCTTGCCGTGGAGTACCGCCAGGCCATGCGGCAGGCCGAGCACCCAGGTGGCGGTGGCCGCGAGTCCATAGGCCAGATAGTTGCCATGATCGAGAAAGCGATTGGCCGGATCGGTGCCGGTGCCGCGCTTGGCGCGTACGAAATCGCCGTAGCGGACCGCCTGAACCGCAAGCTTGAAGAGTTGTTTGGTCAGGCGCGCTTCTTCGGTCAGCAGGGCGGTGACATCGACCGCGGTGTCGACGCCTTCCAGCGAACGGTCGAGTAAGGGCTCCAGGCGCCCAGGATCGATCACAAAGCCGCTGCCGGCCAGCGTCCGGTCTTTTATCCAGTGGTCACGGATACGGGTGAGGCGGGCCTGCTGGATCGCTTTCGCCGCGGCGAGACGGCGTGTGTCATCGAACCAGAAGCGCACCCAAGCCTGAAGGTACTCAGTGGGGCGATACTCACTCTGAGGCGAGAACCAGAGGATATCGGTATCGCGCTCGGTGGCACTGAACAGGGGTGTGCCGCCGCCGCCGCTAAAACCCACCAGGACACCGGCCTTGGCAAGCTCGCGCATGGCTGCCTGGGTGATGGAAGTTCCGGTGCCGAGTAGGATGCAGGTGGTATTGGCAATGGGAATGTTCCAGTAGAGAGAACGTTTTCCCTCGTCTGTTACATATTCAACCCGGCCGCCGTTGACCAGAACTCGGCATTGCTCCAAGTAATATAGGTTGGCACGTTTTGAGTGAAGAATGGTTTTTAGATCGGAGGGAGTCAGGTCGTCCATTTTGGCGCCATTAGGTTAGCTAGAGTGTTTATGCTACGATATCGCTGCGAAGCTTGCTGACCATGGAGCGGTGCGCTTTTCTAGTGACGGTTGCGAGGTTAACCATCCGCTCGCTCTCTCTGAAAGCGTGTATTCCAACAGTCTATCAAGGGTGTCCAATCTCCTCGATCCCCCGCGGCCAGCGCCGCAAGATAGCCTCCCCGCTCATCGTCCCCCGGCGCCAGCCGCACCGGCGGGAGTTCCAGCCGACGCAGCAACAGACGCAGAACAACGCGGGTGACCCGGCCGTTGTAGTCGGCGAAGGGGTGAATGCGCAGTAGTCGGCCTTCGGCGAAGGCGAGGGTTTCGAGTAGCCGTTCTGTGGTTTCCAAACCCTGGGCGGCGAGGCGGGCCTCCAGATCGCGTCCGTAATCGCGCATGAGCATGGGCACCAGCGGCCAAAGCGGGGCGATGTGGCTGCCGACGGTCACGGCGACACGGCGCCATCCGGCCAGATGCGGCGCCACGGGTGCGCAGATGGCGGTGTGCAGGTCGTGCACCAGTTGGTCGTCCAAGGCTCGGGTATCGAATTGGGCTTGTTCGATTTGCTGTTCCAGGGTCAGGAGTTGCCGGGCGAGGGCGTTGGGGCCTGCGAGGGGTTCCTGAGGGCCTGCGGTCGCCTGCCGGCTTGGTGGGTTGGTGTGCCAGTGCTCCACGGTCGCGAGCGGGACGGGTTCGCGCTCGAACGCCATGGACTCGGCGACGTTCCGCGGGATGCGGCTCCAGCGGGTCTGATCGCGGGCGGCGGTGGCGGCGGTACGCCAGGTGGTGATGGCCTGAGTCCATGGCTCCGGTTTCATGGGGTGCCGATGCGTGTCATTGCCTTGCATGGATTGGCCGCGGTGGTCAGCCGGAGGTTGGGGCAGGCTAGCGCCTTGCCGGGCGTCGCGGCATTTCGGCCCTGACGTCAGCCGCAATGGTGTGCGATGCGGTCATGCGATGTATGCAAGGCGCTGTTCCTACTTGCGGTCCTACCGGCATCGGTCTTTCAGGCGAGACGCTAAGTTGATCTTACCGTGTTCCGCCGCTCGGTGGTACTGGGGCGGGGAGGGGTGCAGGTGAGTGATCGTGAGCGCGCATCGCATCAGGGCTCAATCAGGCAGGTGTTTCCGATGAACGGTTGCAGGGGAGCGACAAAGTGTGGCTTGCGGTCGGGGAGGGCGCTGAGGTGATGCCCGGAAATTTCCATATTGGATGCTCCCGCGGGACATCCTGTCACAGGAGGCGCATACGGCCGTTGCCTTGCAGTCGTCGCGCGGACTTGGCGGGCCGGTTTCTGTCGTCGAATTGGCAACACCCGCACAGCCCCGAACAGCGCGACACGCGGCAATCGGATGCCACAAGACGCCCCGCTGGGATCGCCGAACGCCAACGGGTTGGTTGCGCCTAGTGATGGGTTGGTGCGCGCCAGTGCGCCACGGATACGGCAGGCAAACAAAAAGGGGTGTGGCTTTTGGGGCTCACCCCTTGTTTTTTATTGGTACCGAGGGCCGGAATCGAACCGGCATGGGGTCGCCCCCGTCAGATTTTGAGTCTGATGCGTCTACCAGTTTCGCCACCCCGGCAGGGATGCGTATTATACCCGCGAGCGGGCGGGTTTGTCAGCGGCTTTTCAGGCGCTTTCCGGCACTGGCTTGATGCTCGGCGTCGGCCGGCCGCGCCTCCAGGTCGGCACACGGCCGTTGTTCCGCCGTGAGTGGATATCCGGCCCTTGGTCATGCTGGGGCAAATAGGCGTTGTCCGAGACCAAGCCGTTGGCGGACCGCCGCGGGGATGACTTCACGCGTCCTTAACAGGGCCTTTTCGGGTCTGAAAGATGGCGCGCCCGACAGGATTCGAACCTGTGACCCCAGCCTTCGGCGGGCTGGAATGTGGCGCAAAGTATTGATCAATCGGTAGTTCCCGTCTGGAAAAGGACTGCGCGGCCTAGACATTGATACAGTGTGGCCGGGCGTCGCCGCGGTGGTTCGCGGACAGGCCTCGCCGCTCTGGCTTGCCGCGATGCGCCCGGTGTCCGCGCTGAACTCCAGCAGGGTGGCAGTCGCGCGCCAGGACGCTGCGCTTTTGGGGCGTCGAGGCGTGCGCCCTGTACCCGCGGGAAGTTCGGTGCGTAGAGCGCCGGGGCGTCCTCCGCCGCGAGCGCCGGGTCCAGGTCAGCCAGTTCCAGTGTCGTTCGGGTCGGGGCGAATGCCCCGTTCCGCAAAAGGCATTGGACCGGTCAATGCTGCCGCCAGATCTCGAGTGCGGCCTCACACATCGGGAGTAGGGTCTCGGTCGGCTCTCCTTTCCGGTTGGCCTCGGTCAGGCTTTCGAGGGCGATGCGTGCGAGCTGGGCGCGATCTCGTACCTGAGTCAATGCGGTCTTGAGGTGCGCGATCACCTTGTCTTTCGCGTAGATCTCGCCAATGAGCTGGTCATAGTTCGGCTCGCGGAAATGATCCATCAGCGATGTCACGGCGGGCTCGTTACCGATGAGGTAATCGAACGTGAAGTCGTCGGCGGTGAAATCCTTGAGTCCCTCGACCCGTTGTACACTCTGGTCGGTGATCTCCGCGAAGCCCATCGACCAATCCGCGTACTGGCGTTCGGTCACGACCCGTCGGCCCAGCAGCCGGATGTCCTCGTGTCGGTTATCCTGCCAGATCTGCTCGACTAATGGGTCAACAACGGCCTCATCACCTTCGATGGTCTGCAGGAATGTGCCTCTGCTGTACAGCAGCATGCCGGTAATGCCGCGCTCGGTGTTATTGGTGCGGCACTGCAGCAGAAGTGCCAAGAGCTGCTGTCGCGACAGAGGGGCGCTCACGTGGCTCACGTAGGTCACTTGAATCATGGTTCTCCTCCCAGGTCTTTAAACTTCTTCTCTAACGCACGCGTCTTGTCGGCGCCGCGCGAGCAGCGTTCCTCGATCGTCGCAGCGACATCAGTCGGCGCGCCGCGCCGGTCGATCGGTGGGTGATCGTCCGTCGCGTGCCGTGTGGGTCGCCGGATGCGAATGCGGCGTGATGCACAGGCTCGCGCGAGCACCAAAGACGACCCCAATCGTGCGGGGTCCAAACCCAGCGTCCCGGCGCGCCTGGTCGGGGAGATTGGGTGTTGGTCCATGTCCGGCAAGGGGCAACCTGGAAAGATAAGGAACTGCGGCTTGCACCGCCAACCCTGACGACACGGGTCAGTCCTGGAGCATCACCCAGTCGCCGGCTGACATCGGGCGGCGTCCGCGTCGGTCGGCGCTGGCGTTGACTGTTGCGGGCCTCATGAGCCGCGACCGCCGATTCCAAGTGGTCCAGGGTTACGCGGCGGCCAAGTCTACCAACGGGATGCCGGCCGTAACCAAGGGGCCGATCTACGCTGAGGCAGCGGTAGGCGGTGGGCGAACGCCCCCAACTGCTGCAGCGGATGCCAGGATCGGCGCGACCGGTTATTCCATTGGTGTCTCCACGACAGCGACCCAGGGCTTGATGCCGGCATCCGACGGCGGCGGCGTCCGGCCTTGCCAATAGGAAATGGTTAATGAGCCTTCAAAGCCCTCGGGCCACCGCGGCGGTGCCGCAGTCAGCAGCAGATCGCGCTGGGTAATGGCTGTCGGGGGGATATGCTGGCTGTGTTCCGGATCCGGACCATCGATGTCCAGGGCGACGTGACCGTCGGTTGGCATATTCGCGCATTGCAGGCCGGCCTCGAACAGCTGCTCACCCGCAGGTGCCTGCAACGGATAACTACTTTGCCATGTTGCACCGGTATCCCCCATCGGATATCAGCGCGAATACGCGGCTCGCGTTGCCGGGGGCCGCGAGCTTGAGCGGCTGCCGTTGCTCCGCGCCCCCCTTTGCCGGGATCGCAAGCGGGTCGCCGAGCGCGAGTCCCTTGGTATCGAAGGGATAGATCGCGCTCATGCCTTTCTGTGTGAGGAAGGCCAAGTCCTGCGCTTCCGGCGCCATCGCCATGTCGATGATGGGGGACGCGGGCAAGGTGGGCACCAATGTCTCCGAGGGCACATCGTAGACCTGCAGTCCGGACGCCGCTGAACAGTCCTTGAGCTGGTAGCTGGCGTCCGCCCAGGCGAAGGCGCTGCGACCGTCTGCGCTGACGGCGACGTTGGTGATGTAACCGCCGCAGTTCGGCGGATCGTCGCGCAGGACATAGGTCTGCAGGGTCAGGACGCTGAGCGCCCCGGCATGTCCGACGAAGACCAGCATTCCGTCAGGCGAGACGGCGACGCCCAGCGGGTTGGCAGCCACGCTCACCGGCCGCGGTACGTGCCTCGGCCGCTGCGGCGGCGCAGAAGAAGGTGCCGAGATCGTATCCGCCCTGCTCGGCGCCGACGAAGAAGCCGACGAGTCCGTCGTCCAGATCGTCGAGATCGCCGAGCACGACGGGGAAGCGCACCGCGTTCAGCCCGGCGTCGCTGTCGGTCCAAGCGTGGTTCTGCCCCGCCTCCTTGTTCAGGCATGCGCGGTTCTGACTCAAACTGGGCGGACCCTTGAGATCTTAAGTGAGGGCTGCCTGCACCAGCGCCACCGGACGCCCGACGAGCACGCTCAGCCCCGCGTCCGTCGCCAGGTTTGCCGGGTTGATCGAGGTGTGCGCTGCATCGACGGCGGCGTCAAAGCTCCGAAAGTCGGCCACGCTCGCAACGATGCCCAGGTGGCGAACGAGCGCGCGCAGCTGCGGATGCGCGGCGGCGACGACCGGATCGGCCACGACGCCCGTGTCGATATCGCGGTCGTCGCCCGGTGCGCCTTGCCAAAGGATCCTCAGGCGGCCGGCCTCATCGCTCCCGGCGACGAACATCGACCCGACTGGCCGGCCACCCGCGTCGTAGAAGAAAAACCCGCGCGTCAGGTGATTAGGCATCACCCAACCGCAGATGGGATTGTGGGCAGGATGGTCGTTCAGTTCCGCGGTGGCGCCGTCGGCGGCGGACAACCATTTAGGCGTGTAGGACAGGAAGCTGCCGGTGGCGGGGTCGACGGTGAAGTTCGGCAAGAAGAAGTCCGGATCGTAGTCGCTCAGCGTCGTCCGGGTCAGCGTCGCATGCAGTGGCGCGAAGCCTGCGTCCCAGGTCAGAAAGAGCGGCAGCCACGGATTCTCGGTCCAGACCGCGATCGCCACCGGGGACGGAACGACGCCCTGGGTGATGCCCCAGGTGCCGCCGTTATTGCCGGAGAGGAGTTGATCGAGCCCGGTCTTCAGCGACGCCCAGCGCTGCCCCGACCAAGCGGCGGCAACATCGGCGTTGAGGAGAATTCCTCCGGCGATCAATGCCGAGCAATCTCCTGCGTACGGCAGCTTGCCTGCGGGCAGGTCCGTTGCCGACGTAAAATCCGCCGCGCTTCGTCCCTGGCTGCCGATCTTGACCGCCGCCACCAGCGAATCGGTCGGGCGGGAGAGCAGCTTCCCGTCGGGGCGGAAGCTGTTGTCGCCGCCGTAGCGAACGGGCTTCGCCAGTTCCTGGCGGCGCAGCAGCATGATCGGGTCCTGGGGCCGGTGATAGCGCGGCCCGGGCACCTCGCGGAGCGACGAATCCGGACGCGCCTCGAGCAGCGCCTTGAGCGTCGCGAGCCTTTGCCCCAAGCTCTCCCCGCTTCGAGCGCATTGCCGGCGTTCTGGAAACCGCGGGTGACGTCGCCGCCCAATAGCGCTGCTGCGGACGTGTTGAGAAACAGTCCGTAATCGACCGTCGCACCGGCGAAGCCGGCAGTGCGCTGCGGATCGGCGCGTCCGACGCAGAAAGCGACGACGTCGATGGGGACGACCAGGCCCGAGGAATCGTCAAGCGGATTGGACATGCGACTTGGCTTCAAAGGCGTACTCGACGCGGACCACGCCCTTCGCCAGCTCCAGGGCGAACTGGTTGGATGTGAGTGTGTCCACCGCGGCCCCGAATTGTGCGTTGAGCGCGTTCTGTATCGATGCCGCCGCCGCCCGGACCTGAATCGTCAGCGAATCGGGACGCAGCGGGACCTCGGCGATGCCCGTCTGGGGTGGCAGGCCTTGCGGATACTGCCGGCCCGGCGTCTCGCCATTGAGGGCGGGCAGGGTCGTGCACGCGGTCTGAAGCCCGCCGCTGTCCGGAAACTCGACACCGCAATGCAGCTGCTCCGGCGGCTCGTGGATCGCGACCATCGCCACTGCGCCGTCGAACAGACACAGCAGCACGTCGGGAGACAAATGCCCCATGCGCAGCTTGGGCACGTCCGGCGAATGGCTGTCGTCGTTGGTGCTGTAGCCGTCGATCTGCAACCTGGGCCAGCCGCGGACAACTTGGGAGCGCAGGAGCAATCCGGTCACCGCCGACGTCGGCGAGCTCGCGGATGCCCGCTTGAGTTGTGCCAGGTGGGGGCGGTCGTTGCGGCGGCGCAGGCGCGCCGCGGCGACACTGCTCGGGCGCAACATCGCGCGCGTGCGCGAGTCCGCTTGCGTCTGGATTTCGGTGGTACGGCCGATGCTCAGGGCACCGTCGAGGAAAGCCTCGATCCAGTTAGGGTCGAGGCTGAATTCGACTCCGATCGGCACCAGATCGGCGACCGTCATCGACACGATCGGACTGATCTGCATCGGGGGCGGCGTCAGCTCGCCGCACTGGATGGTCAGCACCGCGAGCCAGGGCGTGCTCGCCTTCTCGATGCCCTTGTCATCATCGCTGTAGGCGGTGCGCAGCCACGGTAGCACCGGCTTGGCGAGCACGGCGTGGGGGAGAGCGCCGGTGAACTCGCCGTTGGCGAGGTTCGGCGGGAAGACCGACGCCAGGTCGCCGCCATCGAGGCGGAACCGCGGGGCGGTCACGGCGAAGCCGATCGTCTGCTTGGGATAGGCGACCGGTGCGGCGCTGGGTCCGGCCAGCAGCGACGCGGCGATTTGATGCTGCGTGGCGTAAATGGTCGCATCCAGACCCGCCGCTGCCCCGGCGTCGATGCTGAGCGTCGACGTCAGTTGGTCCGGACCGATGTTCGCCGGTCCAACGCCTATGCCAAGGGCCGGTTGGCGGTGGTCGTCGGGGTCCGCCGCGAGAGACAGGCGGTCGTCGCTCGAAAACACATGAGCCCTGAGCGGCACGGTACTGGTGACCGAGATCTCGAGCGTTTCGCCGTCCACCAGCCAGTTCAGCGGTCGCGCCGCGCCCTGAACCTCCGGTAAGGTGCGCAGCATGCCGGTTGGTGCGTTGATCTGCACCAGCGACGACGGCCCCGGCTCGGCTGCCCGCGGCGGGGTTGCCGCCAGCCGCGCCAGCCGCGCCAGCCGCGCCAGCCGCGGGGCCTGCGGTGCCGGCGTGCGATCCGGCAGCATCTTGGTGACGAACTCCCCCCACTCGAGCGGTTTCGGCAGCGCTCGGTCGCCGTCGCCGAAGGCAATGGTGAAGGACACGAAAATATGCGTCAGCGTGCACGTGCTCGGCATCCGTGCGGTAGACGGGCGCGCCCTGTGCGCCCATCCTCAAAAACCCGGTTGTTGCGCGCGCCTTAGATCGACGTACGGGCGGTAAAGCCGCGTGGCTCAGACCTTGCATAAACACTGGGCCGCCGCCTTCCCGACCATCGCGTCGTTCATCACGCCGTGCCCCAGGTCGGCCATGACCTCCGCCCGGGCGCGGCCCGGCACGAGGTCTCCCGCCACTGTTGGACGCTGGCGTGGACGAAGCAGGTCCGCCGGGGGATGGCGCCCAGCCGCCCGCCTGGCCGCAACCGCTCCAGTCCGCGCTCGACATCACCGCCGGCCCCACCGGCGCGGGCAAGATCACCTGCGCGCGCGTTCGCCATGGCGGCCGGGGGCGCGTCTTCGACGCCGCGTGCATCATCCGCAGGGGAGAGGAACAATGTCCTGCGCCTGGCGCACCGGGCCGTCCCCCCGTGTCGGACGGTCCGGTGGATGGCCAGGATGGCCGGGGGTGTGCCGACATCCGGCCGGACGGCGCGACTGTTTCGGGCCTGGACGGGATCACGGAGGGTTTTATCAATTGGCGACGCACCCACCTAAACGGCTTGGCGTGTTAACTTTGTAGTACCTTGCCGATGCGGTCAATTTCCGTTGTCGTCCCGACCCGACGCCTGAGCACGGCGTTGCGTGAGCGCTGCGCTGGGACGGCCGCGTGTCTTCCCGGCGCGGAGCTCATTCTCTGCGAGCCGGACGACCTGGGTCCGCTCGCGGCGGCGGCGCCGCTGCCGGCGGGCTGGCGACTGGTCAGGGCGCCGCGCGGTCGTGGAACCCAGTGCAACGGCGGGGCCCGCGTGGCCACGGGCGAACTGCTGATGTTCCTGCACGACGACACGGATTTGCCCCAGGATGCCGGAGCGGTCCTCGAGGCCGCCTTTCGCGACCCCGGCCTCGGCATGGCCTGCTTCCGGCTCGCCTTCGATCAGCGCCACTGGTTGCTCGGCGCCTATGCCTGGGGCTCGCGTTTCGAGTCGCGGCTGACGACTTTCGGCGATCAGGCCATGACCATCCGGCGCGACCTCTTCACGACCGTCGGCGGCTTCCCCGACTGGCCGCTGTTCGAGGATGTGGAACTGGCCCGCCGCGTGCGCCGGTGCAGCCGCGTCGCCAAGCTGCCGAGCGCGGTGACTACTTCGGCCAGCCGCTTCCTGGCCAACGGGCCGGCGCGACAGCAACTGGCCAACGGACTCTTGCTCGCACGCTTCCTGCTGGGCGCCCCGCCGCAACGCCTCGCGGCCCGCTACGAACGGCAACGCGGCGCGCTCCCACGAGGTGATGCGGCGTGAGTCTCGACCTGTGGGTCGGCGTCGGCGTCTTGGTGGGGCTGTTTATGGTCGAGGGTGTGCTGCCCGATGACCAGACCCGCGACCGACGCGCCCTCCATGGCGTGCGCAATCTTGGTCTGGCCATCGCGAGCGGCGTGGTCGGTGCGGCGCTGGCACCGCTCCTGCTTGGGGCCGTGAGTCTCGGCAGCGCGCAGGGTTGGGGACTGTGCCCGCGGCTCGACCTCGGCGGACTCGGCGGCGCCCTGATCAGCTTCGTGCTCTTCGATCTCTGGATGTATGCCTGGCACCGCGCCAATCACCGCATCCCCTTCCTATGGCGCTTCCATCGCGTCCATCATACGGACCCGGCCATGGACTGCACCACGGCGCTGCGCTTTCATCCCGGCGAGATCCTGCTGTCCGGCCTGGCGAACCTGCCCGTGATCGTCGCCCTCGGCATGAGTCTTCAGACCTTCGTCCTCTACAAGGCCGTCATGGTCGCCGTGATCCTCTTCCATCACAGCAATCTGGCCGTGCCGGCACGCATCGACCGGGGGCTGCGGCGGCTCATCGTCCCGCCCTCCATGCACCGCGTGCACCACTCCGAGATCCGAGCCGAGACGGATTCCAATTACGGCACTATCTTCTCTTTCTGGGACCGGTTGTTCGGATCGCTACGGGTGCGCGAGGGCACCCAGGCCATCCGTTTCGGCATCGGCCGCTTCGCCGGCGACGCCTGGCAGCGTCCGCTGCGGCTGCTGATCATCCCGGTCCTGGCGGAGTGGCCGTCGGGACCGCCGACTGGGACAAGGGCTGCACCTGTCCCGGCGAACCGGCCATGAACCGCGAACAAGGCGCGTGCCCCACGCCTGGACAGCCTGCAGCTCACTGGGCCGCTGCGGATCGTGCGGTTTCCCGAGATCGCCCTGACCGAGGGCGTCGATGAACACCTGATTGACGGTGTGCCGGTGCGCACTTTCGATAATCGGCTCAATGATCGTCAGACCCCGAGCAGCGCGAGCTGTCAAGTGGGCGCCAGGTCAGTTCATCGGTGCGCAGGCGTAGACTTCCGGGTGGGTGAGCAGTGTCCTGGCGACCGGCGGGCGCTCTTACTCGAGCCCGGTGGCAGCGAATTTTTTCGGTCCCCCGGCAAAGCCGGGCGATTTCCCGTTCTGGTGAAAGATGGACTAGGTAAAGGCCGAGCCGGGACATCGGGCGCACGCTGCTCATCGGTGAATCTTAACGGTACCGTCAACACCATGTAATGCGGTCTATTTAGACTTAAGGATCCTCAACCGCCCCGATGGGGTCATTCATGCACCGCACAATTTTCACCGTTGTTATCGCCGCCTGGCTTTGGGCCTTCGGCTCGGTCGGCGTCCGGGCCGAAACCATCAAGCTCGCCATTACCGATTTGGTTGGCATGGAAGAACTGCAACGCGAGTTCGGTCCGTTCAAGGCTGAACTGGAAAAGGTCACCGGCCTGCAGATCGAATTCCTGCCGGTCACCAATCGTACCGCCGCGCTCGAGGCCCTGCGCTTTGAGAAGGTCGACTTCGTCCTGGCCGGCCCGGCCGAATACGTGGTGATGAAAAAACGCGCGAAGGCCGATGTCGTGGTCGGCCTGTATCGCCCCGACTACTTCTCGATGATCGTGGTCAAGGCCGACAGCCCCTTCTACTCGGTCAAAAGCCTGAAGGGCAAGCACATCGGCATGGGTTCGGTCGGCTCGACCTCCCGCCACCTGGGCCCCATGCAGGTCCTGTCGGAGGCCGGTGTCGATCCGCTCAAGGACCTGAAGGTCACACACTCCAACGTCAAGGTGATCTGGGAAGCGCTCAAGAAGGGCGACGTGGACGCGGTGGGCATTGGTCGGTCCGATTACGAGTCCTTACTGGCCAAGGAGGCCGAAAACAACGGCCTGCAGCGCAATGCCTTGCGTGTCCTCGCGCGTAGCCCCGACCTGCCGAATGATCTCCTGATGGTCGGTGCCCACGTACCCAAGGAAACCGTGGACGCCATGCGCCAGGCCATCGGCCAGAATTCCGATGCCCTCATCGCTTCCATCCTGATGGGCGCCGATCACGTGAAGCGCTACAAGGACATGCGCTTCCTCACCAACATCGGCGACCATGACTATGACGCCGTGCGTACCATGTACGGCACCGCGGGCTACCCCGAGTACGCCGATTTCATCGGAGACTGATGCCATGACCGGTGCGAACGTGACCACGGACCCGGCGACCGGCCCCGCCCTCAAGGTGGACCGGCTGGCCAAGCGTTTCGACGGCGCTGCCGCGCCAGTCTGGTCGGACATCTCCTTCGAGGTGCCGGCCGGCCAGAGCGTCGCCATCATCGGCGGCAACGGCACCGGTAAGAGCACCTTGCTACGCTGTTGTCTGCGTCTGATCGAACCGATCGCTGGCGATATTCACCTGCATGGCGAGAGGCTGACCGGCTGCCATGCCCGCCAACTGCGGCGGATGCGCTCGAATGTCGGCTTTGTGTTCCAAAAACACAATTTAGTGCCGCGCCTCTCGGTGCTGTCCAATGTGCTGCACGGCGGCCTGGCGCGCTCGCGCGGACCGCGCCATTGGCACCAGGCTCTGGCCCGCCAGGGCGACCGCGAATATGCCATGCACTGCCTGGATCAGGTCAGTCTGGCGCATCTGGCCGAGCGGCGTGCCGATCACCTCTCGGGCGGCCAGTCGCAACGGGTGGCCGTGGCCCGCGCCCTGATGCAACAGCCGCGCACCATCTTCGCCGACGAGCCGGTGGCCAGCCTGGACCCACAAGCCGGCGAAGAAGTCATGGGAACCTTCGCCAAACTGGCTAGCGATCATGGGCTTACGCTCGTGTTCGTCTCGCACCACCTCGATCACGCCCTGCACTACGCCGAACGCGTACTCGGACTACGCGACGGCCGGCTCGATCTCGACGCGCCGACCGCACACGAGAACCTCGAATCGCTGAGGACTTTATATGACTGAGGTCGTCCAACCTAGACCACCCGCCCGCTTGCAGGCCCCAAGCTTGGTTTCGGCCCTGTTGTTCGCCGCCTTTCTGGCCTTCTTCGCGTGGTCGTTGGCCGGGGCCGGCATCTCCATCAGCGAGCTTATCGCGGGCCTACCCAACATGGCTCAGATCGGCAGCGAGATGGTGCCGCCGGCCACCGACCGTTTCTTCCCGATGCTCGATTCGGTCGTGGTCACCTTCCAGATGGCCGTCGTCGGCACGGTCATCGGTATCCTGCTCAGCCTGCCCCTGGCCGTGCTGGCCGCGCGTAATCACAGCCCTCACCCCGTAGTGCGTGCAGCGGTTCGCGGTCTGGTCAGTTTCGTGCGCACCGTGCCGGACCTCGCCTGGGCGCTGTTTTTTGTCGCTTCGGTCGGCCTGGGCCCGTTCGCCGGCACCCTCACCCTGATCGTCGACACCATCGGTTTCTGCGCCCGATTTTTCGCCGAGGCCATGGAAGAAGTCGATTCCGGCCCGCCCGAAGCCATGTCCGCCATCGGCGCCGGCCCGATCGATATCATCGTCTGCGCCACCCTGCCCATGGCCATGCCCAGCCTGGTCAACACCAGCTTGTTCGCCCTGGAAAAGGCCGTGCGCTCCTCGGTCGTGCTAGGGCTGGTCGGCGCTGGCGGTATCGGCGCCGAACTCGCCACCTCCATGGAGATGTTCCGCTACGACCAGGCCGCTACCATCGTGCTGATGATCTTCGTCTTGGTCATGGCCGTGGAATCTCTTTCCTCTCAAGCTCGCGCCAAGTTGATCGGTGGTCGCGGGTGAACCACTCACTCACTCACTCGCGTATCGAACATGACTAATACCCTCACCGTGAACGGCCGCGACTATGCCTGGCCACAGTGCCCCACTGTCGTTGTCTGCGTCGACGGCAGCGAACCCGATTACATCGAGCAGGCGGTCGCTGCCGGGGCCACGCCCTTCATGGCCGAGATGCTGCAACGCGGCGCCGACCTGCGCGTCGACAGCGTGGTGCCCAGCTTCACCAACCCCAACAACATCTCGATCGTGACCGGGGTGCCGCCCGCCGTGCATGGCATTTGCGGCAATTATTTCCTCGACCCGAACACTGGCGCCGAGGTGATGATGAACGACCCCGCCTTCCTGCGCTGCGGCACCATCCACGCGGCCTTCCACGGGGCAGGTGCCAGAGTCGCCGTGGTCACCGCCAAAGACAAGCTGCGCGCTCTGCTCGGTCACGGCCTCGACATGACTTCCGGTCGGGCGGTCTGCTTCTCGTCGGAGAAGGCTGATCAGGCAACGCTGGAGGTCAATGGCATTACCGATGTACTCGCGCTGGTGCGACAGGTACTGCCATCGGTGTATTCCGCCGCGCTCTCCGAATTCGTCCTTGCCGCTGGCGTCAAACTGCTGGAGCGCCAGCCCTGGGATCTGATGTATCTCTCTACCACCGATTACATCCAGCACAAACACGCACCTGGCACCCCGGAGGCTAATGCCTTCTACGCCATGATGGATGGCTATCTGGCCAGATTGGATGCGCTCGGCGCAACCATTGCCCTCACCGCTGATCACGGCATGAAGGCGAAGCATGACGCAACTGGCCAACCGAATGTCATCTACCTGCAAACTGTGCTAGACGACCTATTCGGTCCTGGCCGTACCAGGGTCATCCTGCCGATCACCGATCCCTACGTGGTTCATCACGGGGCGCTCGGCAGTTTTGCCAGAATCTACGTTCAGGATGGCCGCGACGTCGACGCCGTGGCCGCGAGGCTGCGCCAGCTTGCTGGCATCCTGGCGGTGCTGGACCGCGTCGATGGGTGTGCCCGCTTCGGACTGCCGCTCGACCGTGAAGGCGACCTGATCGTCATCTCAACCCATGAGCAAACCCTGGGCACCCGCATCGAACAGCACGATCTGTCGCAGCTCAAACACCCGCTGCGCTCGCATGGTGGCATCACCGAGCAGCGTGTTCCCTTGTTGCTCAACCGGCCCGTCGACAACCGTATCGCCAGCGCGACGCTGCGTAATTTCGATGCCTTTTATCTGGCACTCAACCGTGGGAGCCCCGCGTCCTTGGCGACCGGAAGGCCCAACGTCGCCGGTGCCCCGACGGGCCGCCGCGACTGCGTCGCCTTTTCGACCCCGGCCGGAACCGAGGTGCCGGCGCACAACGCCCCGCAGCCATACATCTGCAGCGTGCTCTCAGGCGAGGGCAAGGCGGCGACCAGCGACGGCAAGAGACCCTGTGCCTGGGTCCCGGAGAGTTGATCTACTGCGACGGGCAAAGGCCATGTCGCCCGGTCGATCACCGACCTTCGCCTTGACTTCATCAACCGGACCGGCGCCTAAGCCGGCGGCCGGCCACCCGCACTCGCCAGCGACTGGTGCAGGAAGACCCATGAAGACGCATAGCGGCAAGATCCTGGTCGGCAGGACGCGCGGCCTGAAGTTCACCGCGAGCCCGCGAATCCACCAACCCGCGTTTACTAGGACGGCGACCCGCGGGGTCGCCGCTGGCGGCCCCGATCCCCGCGGGGGTCATCCGCGGTGCGATCTCGTTCAGCGCGCCGACGAACCACGCGAAGCTATCGGCCAAGGTCCCGTCGAAATCGAAGACGACCAGCCGATAGTCGCCCCGTGCTGACGCCTGGGGTAGGGGTGTGGGAGTCATCGACGGGAGGAGGCGGAGCGAATCGTGAGCCCCAAACCCCATGGAGGCGGCGTCCTTACAATTAGGACTGGGGAGCGAGGCTACGATTGCGGCACCGCAGCTTCGACTCGTGTATCGGAGGAAAGAGCGATCACCGGCTTAGTTGCGCGCTCACCCAAGCCGAGCAACATCTCAAAAACCAGTTGCAGAACGACGGTTGAGTCCTTCCCACCCGAGAATGCGACAATCCAAGGGCGAGTATCAGCGAGATAGAGCTTCTCAAGCGAGGCCAGCGTCGCTCGACTGAACAGGCTGATGGGTTGCTGAGGAGTCGTCACGGACGCTATCGACATGGTTGATCCACCAAACAGCACTATCCGGTCGGCTGCGAGCCGCCCACAGGCCAGAGTCGGTGACGCCGCGGGTGAACCATTCAGAGAGGAGTGGCGCGCCCGACAGGATTCGAACCTGTGACCCCAGCCTTCGGAGGGCTGTACTCTATCCATCTGAGCTACGGGCGCGTGGGGACCGGGAAGGACCCAGGGCCTGGCGGCTTGACGGGTCTTTGGAGGCTATCGTTGATAGCTCCACCGGACGCGCAAGTTTACATCGGTGTGGCTGGCGCGTCCATGCCCGCTTTCGGCAGCTACGGATTCGGGCGGCATCATATAGCCTTCGGACGTGATAACCAGACGTAGGAGCGAGTTTTAAACCCGCCCCTACACGAAGGGCTGTCTGGATATCAGGTGCGAACGCTCTGCAACCGCTGGTGGTTGCGGCGCGCCGCTCGGCGTCAGGGACTCGGCACGGCGCCGCGCGGTGCCGCCCAATTTTGGAACTGCTGCCTGGCTCAATCGGCTTTGCTCGGCCCGACCACCCCCATCACTCCCGGCAGGTGCTCGTAACGCCGGTCAGTGAGGGTCCTGAGGAAGGCGACCAGGGCGTCGATGCGCCGGTCATCCAGCGCCGGACCGGTCTCCAGTTCCGTCAGGGAGAGGTTTTCGGGGACCTCCGGAGGTGCCCAGGGGGCGCCGGTCTTGGGGTTCATGCGCCGCGCCGGGGCCTTGCTGTTGTACTGATTGTAGAACAGGACCACGGTGCGCAGGTCGTGGAAGACTCCGTTGTGCATATAAGGGCCGGTGACGGCGACGTTGCGCAGGGTCGGGGTCTTGAAGCGGCCGCGTTGCCCCTGCGCGTCCCTGTTCGCCCGCACTGCCGGGTTGGCGGACAGACCCGGATCCACGTGCCCGGGGGGTTGGCCGTTGAGGGCCCGTACCGCCGTGTTGGCGGGGACGCCGATGTTGTGGTGTTCGTAGTTGCTGAAGGTTTCTCCGGTACTCGCGGGGATCTTGTGCAACTGGTGGCACAGGTGGCAGTTGGTAAACTGGGTGGAGAAGAACAGGGTCATGCCCAGTTCCTCTTGTTCGGTCATGCGGTACTCCCCGCGCAGGTGGCGGTCGTACTTGGAATCGAAGGGGGCGAAGAAATTCGTTTCCTCGAAGGCGGCGATGGCCTGGGTCATGTCCCGATAGGCCGCGGCTGTATCGTCCCAGACCCCGGGGCCGAACAGGGCCATGAACCCGCGGACATAGACCGGGTCCTCCCGTAAGCGGGCGACCACCGCGGCCTTGTCCGGCATGCCCATCTCCAGTGGGTTCAGCGGCGGCCCCCCGGCCTGGCCGGCGAGGTCGGGCTCCCGGCCGTCGAGGAATTGCCCGCCGATGTAGGTGCCGTTGGCGGTGCGATGGAATCTGGGGGTCAAGGCGGCATAGGACGCCGTGGGGGCGTTGCGGTCCCCCAAGGAGCGTCCGTCGTCTCCCAGCGAGACGGCGCGCCGGACTCCGCTGCCGCGCGGGTCCGCGAAGCCCGCCCCGGGGTCGTGGCAGGTGGCGCAGGACTGGGTGCGGTGGTACGACAGGTTGGGGTCGAAGAACAGGCGCCGACCCAGGTCGACCAGCTCGGGCGATGCGGTCGGGGCCGGGTCGGTGCCGGGCACGGCGCCCCAGAGCAGCGCCGCGGGGGCGAGGGTTAGAGCACCGGCGGCGATCAGGCGCAGAGTGTCAAGTGGTTGTCCCATTGGATATCCTCGCCGGGCGCGCCCGGCAGGGGCAGGGTTGCGCCGGTCGTGCAGTCGTGGCGGAACAGGGTCCCGGCTCCGCTGGACAGGAAGAAGGAGCCAGGGCTGTCCCCAGGGGCGGTCCCGCAGCCGTCCGGGACCCGAGTGCTGCTGTGGTAGACCCCCTGGTCATTCCAGAAGGTAACGAGGTCTCCACGGGGCGCGGAGACGGCGAACCAAGACCCGGAGCGGTCCGTCGCGGCGCTTCCGCAATAGTTGCGCATGGCCGACTGGACCGGGTCCGCGGCCGGCGCTAGTTCCAGCCCCCGGCCCGGACGCTGGAAGGCGACCAGCGGGGGGCGCTCGTCCGCCGGACCTTCGTACTGAAGGGCGACGCAGACTTGGCCGCCCCGGCCCAGGGCCAGGTGGCGGATGCTCAATTGGTGCAGTGCGGTGGGCAACCGGTGCTCGGCCAGGAGGCGGCCGTCGCGGCGGTCCAGGTAAACCAGGCAGGGGTCCATGGTGTCCAGGTTGAGTTTCGACCGGCCGGTCTGCGGGCGGGTGAGGATGCCGCCGTTGGCGACGATCAGCGCCTCGCCGCCGGGGGCGAGCAGGAGTTCATGGGGGTCGAGGCCGTGACTCGGCAGGTCCGCCAGGCGGCGGTAGCCGTCCGTGGCGTCCCAGACCCCGATGCGCCCGGCTCCGCTGTCGACCGCGGTCTCGGTGGTGTAGAGCAGGGCCCCGTCCGCCGAATAGACGCCGTGACCGCAGCAGTGGGTGTGCTCGGGGGTGGCGTGCAGGGCCACCGGGGCGCTGGCCGCCAGATCCAGGACCAGCAGGAATTCCCCGGGGCGGCGGGCGCAGCAGACGGCTTCCCGCCCCCCGGGCCGGAGGGCCAGGCCGTGGCCGCGCCCCGGCAGGGGAAGGTCCAGGGTCAGGGTGCCGGTGGCGTCCAAGCCGCTCACCCGGTAGCCTCCAGCCCCATCGCCGCGGGCGCTCAGCAGGTGCGGCTGGGGGTGGGCGAGGGCGCGTCCCCCCGGTCCCAGGGCACCGAGGGTCAGGGTGGCAGCGGCTAGTTGGAGCAGTTGACGGCGGCGCGGGTCCATGGCTTCAGTCGCCATCCAGGCTGTTGAAGCCCAGCGTCAGGTCCAATTCCTCCGCCAAGCGCTTGCCGGTGCGTGCCTGCAGCGCCCCGGCCAAGTCGCGCAGGTGTTCCAGCGCCTGACGGGTCTCCGGCCGGTCCGCGACCTCGTCCAGAGTCTCGGGCGGCAGGGACAGGCAGGCGTTGAGGGCGGCGGCCAGCGTCAGGGCCAGGCCTTGGTCGGTCTCCGGGAGCCAGACCGCGGCCAGCCGCGGAGCCAGGGCGGTGGCGTAAAGATGCTCCAGAGCACGCAGGTTGGTGCAGACGTTGGCCAGGGAGCGGCGGCTGCGCCAGGACTCGGCCTGGCGCGGGTTGGCCGTGGTCGGATCCAGGCCCAGGGGCGGCATCAGCTTGAGCTGGTGCACCACCTGAGCCCCGGTGTTGAGGGTCATGAGGATCTCGGTGCTCAGGGCCTTGGGGTCGGCGAAACGTTCCTGGCCGGGCTCGGGTTTGAACAGGGTCGTCGCATCGGCCGCCGCGCCTTGGGTCCAATCCGTCAGGGTCGCCTGCGCCATGTCGGTCAGGTTCCGGCCGATGGCGGCGGCGTAGCGGCAGCGAAAGCCCGGCCCGCCCTCGGCCTGGAAGTCCGCCGGGGTGATCTCGGCCGCCGGGTACAGGAGCAGCTCCAGGGCGCTCAGGCCCTGGACGGCAACGCTGTCCCGCGCCAGGGCGGCAGGCTCCAGGCGGGCGGGATCGGCCTCCGCCAGGAGTTGGCGTACCTGTTTTTGTCCGGTCCCGCGCTTGTCCGGCCAGAGCTGGAAGCGGAAGTAGCGTTGCGCGGTCTCGATCGGGCCGAAACGGATGTGAGCGATGCCGTTCCAGGCGTCCAGGGCGGCGACGAACTGGCCCCGCACCTGGGCCAGGCCGGCCTCGTCCGGGGCGGCGCAGAAGCGGTCCAGCCCGGCGCTCAGGTTGCGGTTGGACTGGGCCAGGACCTGGTAGCGGGGGATCAGATGGCCGTAGAGCAGGGCTCGGTTGAGGTCGGACCACTCCGGCTGGGGGCCGGTGGGGGCGGCCGTCTGCGCTTGGGTGCCGAACGCCGAGGCCAGGAGGGCAAGAAGTACGGGCAAGGTTCGCAGGGACGACATGAGTACCGCCGGACACTCAGAGGGATTCGAGGAAGCGCATCAGCTTAGCGCGGGAAGATGTCGGTAATGCCATCACGCGGTCGCGGCTGGCCTGGGCCTCGCCGCCGTGCCACAGGATGGCCTCCAGCAGGGTTTGTGCCCGACCGTCGTGGAGCCAGGCGCCGCCGTCCGCTCGAGCCGCAGCGCCCAGTCCTCGCAGGGCCGGGGTGCGCCATTCCCGTCCGCCGGCCTCGCCCTCGGTCCAGCCGTCCGCCAGACCCTCGCCCAGGTCGTGGAGCAGCAGGTCCGTGTAGAGCCGGGCTTGGCCCGGGTCGGGGCCATGGTCCGGGAGGTGGCAGGACGCACAGCCGAGGGTCAGGAAGATCGCCGCTCCGGCCTGAACCTCGGGGTCTGCCGGGTCGCGTCGGGGCGGGACGGGCAGGGCGCGGACGAAACCGGTCACCAGGGCCGCCACCTCGGTCCCGACCTCGACGCCGCCGTGGCGTGGGCTGTCACCCTTGGGAGCCGCCAGGCAGGCGGGCTGACGGGGGGTGCAATCCCCCGCGGCCGCGGGATGCGTCAGGGTGGACAACCCCAGGTCCAGAGCGAAGGCCGTCGCGACTTGGCCCGCCAGGTTGGATTGGCCTGCCTTCCAGCCGAATCGGCCCAGGGCCAGGCTGCCGGACACCGGATCCCGGACCCGGTTGGCCCGGCCGGAGATGCCGTCGCCGTCCTCATCCCGCGGGTCAGCTCGGGCCAGGATCGCGGTCTCGGGGATGGCTTCGAGAATCCCCAGACCGGTCAGCGACGGGGCCAGACGCGGCGCGGTCAGCGCCCGCGAGTCCAAGGGGCCGTAGCCCAGGTCACGGAGGGTCACGACCGGGCGCCGCAGCATCATCGGGGTCCCGTCTGCCAGCCGGATCTGGGTCTCGGACCAGGTCAGGGCAAGGCGGCCCTCGGGGATCTGCCCAGGTTGGGCCAAGGGTTGGATCTGGGCTCCGTAGACGGGTTCGGGTCCGGGGCCATCCGGCCCAGGGAGGCTCAGGCGCAGGACGAGGGCCGGGCCCGGACTGCCGTCGGGGCCCGCCGTCCGGCCCCGCCCGCCGCCGGGATGGCATCCGGCGCAGGAGCGGGCATTGTAGAGGGGACCCAGGCCGTCGGCGGAGTCGGTGGAGGCCGGGGCCGCGACCCAGTTGCGCTCGAACAACGCCTTGCCGAGATGGAATTCAAGGGATTCGACCGGGTTGGCCCAGACCGGAACGCCGGTCAGCCAGGCGGCCAGCCACCAGCCCAGGGTGACGCCGGGGTGATTGGCTCGTGGCACCACCGCCTAGGGTCCGACCTTGCTCGGTGCATCCAGGCTGTCGGATCCCTCCAAGGCGACGCGGCCCAGACCCAGAGCTGCGATGACTGCCTCGATGGCCTTGGTCTGAGCGAGCAGGGCGTCGATGGCGGCCTGGACTTTGGCGTTGCCCCGCGGGTTGTCGGCGGCGATGAGCTGGTCGTAGGCGACCCCGTCGTGCTCGGCGCTGTCCACCAGGATCTGGAGCCGGGACAGGGTCTCGTCCAGGCGCCGACGCAGTGCCTGGTCGGCCGCGGGATCCGTGGCCGCGACCAGGGTACTCAGCGAGGGTCCGGTCAGTTCGGTGCCGTTGGTGCGGCGGTACTGACCCAGGTAGACGTTGCGGATGCCCACCACGTCGTCGTAGTGGGACCGGTGGGTGTTGTCGCTGAAGCAGTCGTGCTCCTCCTCGGGATCGTGGAGCATGAGCCCGAGCTTCATGCGCTCCCCGGCCAGTTCGCCGTAGGACAGGCTACCCAAGCCGGTGAGGATCATAGTCAGGCCCTGCTTGGCCTCGACCACGGCGCGGCGGGCGGCACCGTCCTGGCCCCACTGGGCGTGCATCCAGGCCAGGTCGTCGATCAGCAGGTCGGTGGCAGCCTTGAGGTAGGCCGCGCGCCGGTCGCAGTGGCCGCCGGTGCAGTGGGCGGGGTCGAAGTCGCTGGCCGGGCGGTCCCCGGCCCCGGCACGGGTGCCGTTACGGTCCTGGCCCCAGAGCAGGAATTCGATGGCGTGGTAGCCGGTGGCGACGTTGGTCTCGACCCCGTCGGCCTCATGGAGGGTCGCGGCGAGCAGGGTCTTGTCGATGGTGGTGCCGTCCACCGTTGTGCCGCCCACCTGGAGCCTTGGGTTGGCGATGAGGTTGGCGTTGGCCAGGGGGTTCTCCGGATTGCCGTCGGCGTAGACGGCGCCGTCCACGTAGTCGATGAGCCCTTCGTCCAGTGGCCAGGCGTTCACCTTGCCCTCCCAGCCATCCACGATGGGATTGCCGAAGCGGAAGGCCTCGGTTTGCTGGTAGGGCGTCCGCGCCGCCCGCCAGGCGTCGCGGGCAGCAGCCAGCGTGGCTGGCGTGGGGGCGGCGATCAGGGCGTCCACGGCCTGGCGCAGGGCACGGGCGGCGCCCAGCGCGTCGCCGTATTCGGCCTCGGCCAGGTCGGCGTAGTGCGACAGCACGGCATGGGTGTCCGGCGCCGCGGCGGCCGACGGGGACAGGGCGACGGCCAGGGTCAGGGCGAACAGGAGGCGCGGATAGGGCATGCGGAGCGTCCGGTTGTGAGGTGCGGCATTTGACGATGGCGCGAGCCTGGCGGATCACACCGCTGCGGCCGGCGAAGGCCCCGGACTGCAACCGCGCGTGCCGGGTTGCCGATGATGTTAGCCGCGCTCAGGACTCTGGGCAAGTGCGTTTGAGTCTCATTCCTCCCTCAGGATGCCGCGCAAGTTGGCCAGATGAGCCAGGCCGCGCGAGCGGCTGGCGGCGGGGTCGGGTGCGTGCTGGTCGTCGCGCTCCAGGGCGTCTGGCGGCAGTTCGGCGAGGAAGCGGCTGGGTTCGGTGCGGATCAGCTCGCCGTAGAGTTTGCGCCGCCGCGCCAGGCTGAAGGTGAGTGTCTGGCGGGCGCGGGTGATGCCGACGTACGCGAGGCGGCGCTCTTCTTCGATGGTGTCTTCTTCGATGCTGGTGCGGTGGGGCAGGAGTTCTTCTTCCATGCCGACCAGGAAGACGTGGGGGAATTCCAGTCCCTTGGAGGCGTGCAGGGTCATCAGGTGGACGCGGTCGCCGCCGGCGGCTTCTTCCTGGCGGTCCATGACGTCGATCAGGGTGAGATGGCTGACCATTTCGTTCAAGGTGCGTTCGGGTTGGTCGCCTTTGTTCAGGGCGCCGAGCCAGTCGATCAGTTCGTTGACGTTGCTCATGCGGCGATCGGCGACGGCCTGGCTCGAAGCGTTTTCGCGCAGCCAGATGCCGTAGTCGATGGCGTCGGTGAGGGCGCGCAGGGCGGTGGTCGGGGCGCTTGCCGCGCGCTGGGCGAAGGTCTGGATCAGGCTGATGAAGGCGTGCAGCCGCTCGCGCTGGCGCTCGCCCAGGTGTTCGCCCAGGCCCAGTTCGCCACTGGCGGCCAGGAGCCCGATGCCGCGGCCGCGGGCATAGCCGGCCAGGGCTTCCAGGGTGGTGGGGCCGATCTCGCGGCGCGGAGTGTTGACGACGCGCAGGAAGGCGGCGTCGTCGTCGGGGTTGGCGAGCAGGCGCAGATAGGCCATCAGGTCCTTGACCTCGGTGCGCGCGAAGAAGGAGGTTCCGCCGCTCAGGAAGTAGGGCACGCTGTGCTCGCGCAGGGTCTTTTCGAAGGGGCGGGCCTGGTGGTTGCCGCGGTAGAGGATGGCGATCTCGCCCCAGGGTGCGCCCTGGGTGAAGCGCAGGTTCAGGATTTCGGAGACGACCCGCTCGGCCTCGTGGTCCTCGTTGCGGCAGCTCAGGACGCGCGGCCGGTCGCCGGGGCCGTGATCGCTCCACAGGCGTTTGGCGAAGACATGCGGGTTGTTGGCGATCAGGTGATTGGCGAGCCCCAGGATGCGGGCGCTGGACCGGTAGTTCTGTTCCAGCATGATGACTTCGAGCAGCGGATAGTCGACTTTGAGCCGCGCCAGATTCTCGGGGCGGGCGCCGCGCCAGGCGTAGATGGACTGGTCGTCGTCACCGACCACGGTGAAGGCGCCGCGCGGTCCGGCGAGTTGGCGCACCAGTTCGTACTGGGCGCCGTTGGTGTCCTGATATTCGTCGACCAGCAGATAGCGGATGCGTCCCTGCCAGTGCTCCAGCCGGTCCGGGTGCGCGGCAAAGAGCCGTACCGGCGCCAGGATCAGGGCGTCGAAATCGACCGCGTTATAGGCATGCAGGCTGCGCTCGTAGTCGGCGTAGAGTCCGGCGAGTTGGGCTTCGTAATCGTCCTCGGCATGGCTCAGCGCCGCGGCGGGGTGGATCAGGTCATTTTTCCAGCGCGAGATCCGCTGCGCGACCGCTGCCGGGTTGAGCGCGTCGGGGTTGGCGGTGCCGCGCAGGTGCTCTTTGATCAGGGCTTCGCTGTCCTGGGCATCGAGCAGCGAGAAGCCGGGGCGCAGACCGGCTGCCGCGTGTTCCCGGCGCAGGATATCCAGGCCGAGGGTATGAAAGGTGCAGACCGTCAGGCCGCGGCTGTCACGGCCCCGCAGTTCTTTGGTGACCCGCTCGCGCATCTCGCGCGCCGCCTTGTTGGTGAAGGTGACGGCGCAAATATGGCGCGGGGCGATGCCGCAGGCACCGATCAGATGGGCGATCTTGCGGGTGATGACCCGGGTCTTGCCCGAGCCGGCGCCGGCCAGCACCAGCAGGGGACCCGCGGTGTAGCGGACGGCTTCGGTTTGGCTGGGGTTGAGGCCTTTCATCCGTGATCCGGGACAGATTGCCGAGTGAAGGGGGAGGGCGTTTGATTATGCCCGAGCCCGGCCGGTATCGCGATGGATCGATGTCAGCCTGCGGGGAGGCATTTCGGCGCCTTTCGTACTACCATGGTCCTCTTTATCGACCAGGTGAAAACGCCCCCAGATGAAACACCGCGCCGCGCCCATTTTGCTGCTCTTGGCCCTGCTGCTTCCGGCATTTGGCCTCCCCGTGTTCGCCCAGGACCCGGCCCCGCCGGCGGCCGACGGTGCGGGCGGTTTCCTCCAGGCTCCGACGGTCGAGCCGACGCCGGTCGCCGGCGACGCGGTGGAGCCCGAGATCACCATCCGCGAGAGCGGCGATGAAACCATTTACGAGTACCGGGTCCGCGGGGCGCTCTATATGGTCAAGATTCAGCCGCAATTCGGGCCGCCCTATTTCCTCGTCGACACCGACGGGGACGGTACCCTGGACGTGCGCGACAGTTCGCCCAAGAATATCAGCATCCCGCAGTGGGTGTTGTTTACCTGGGATTGATGCGCCCTGGAATTCAAGGCTTCAGCCTTGTTTCCCCAGAGCAACGATAGAAACCTGGGACGCCGCGTGCGGCAGCCCAGGTGCTTCACCCTGCGCGGGGGCGCCCGCGCCAGGTGATTCGATGCAGCGCGACCCTCAGCCGCGCGCCAGGCGGGTGCGCTCTTTGTTCATTCCCTGCGGCGGGGGCATCACCGGTACCTGGTGGGTCAACCCCTGGTAGATCTCCGGCTGGGGCTCACGGAACATGACCCCGACCCCGGAGCGGCTGCGGTGTGTCACCACCGCCTCCAGCAGCCATTCCCTGCCCAGACACTCCAGCTCCAGTTCGATCAGGGTGCCGGTCGGCAGCGTGACATTACGCACCTCGAGGTACATGCCCTGATTGGACAGGTTGCGCCCCTGGGCACCCAGGAAGCGCCGCCCGCGGTACAGGATCTGGACCTTCAGGTCGATCGGGTGGCGGGCACTGTATCTGCGTTCGGCCATCATGATAAGCATCTCCTCCTTTCAGTTTATCCAACCTCTTTATTATCTTAGGTACGATAGTTGACAACGCCGTGCAGTTCAAATGAAACAATCGTGACGATGTGCCGGAGGCCGCGCACGGCGTCAGGACCCCGCTCGCCGCTTTTTTCTTATTTGACAGGCATTTCCACTGCTTCGATCCGCATGTCGAAACAGACTCTTGGTGGAGGGGCCGGGTTTGAAACCCGCCCCGAGGTCCGGTTATCACGTTCGATGGCGATAACTCAGGCGATCGTCGGACAGCAAGCGTCTCAGGTCTCCGCCAGGAACTCGTCCAGCACCGCGATCTGTTCGGGCGTATTCAGCGCGGGGGCGTGCCCACAGCCGGGGATGGTGACCAGCCGCGGCTTGGGACCCCGTTGGGTCATTTCCTCGGCGACCTGGGGTTCAACGAGGTCCGACTGGGCGCCGCGCAGGGCCAGCACCGGGCAGCTGATGGCGTCGAAGACCGTCCACATGTCGAAGTCCTGGAACTGCTCGGCGAAGACCCGCATCACCGCCGGGTCGTAGTGCGAGGAGATGCGCCCGCTGTCGCGTCGGCGCATGGAGGTCTCGGCAATCAGTCGCCATTCGGCGTCGGTCAGGCGGCCGAAGGGGGCGTAGACCGTGCGCAAGAAAGTCTCGAATTCGGTCAGGTTCGCGAATTCGGGGACGATGGTGACATAGGCCAGGATGCGCTCGATGGCCGACTGGTTGAGCCGCGGCGCCACGTCGTTCAGCACCAACCGCTCGATCCGCGCCGCCGTCTCTGGGGTGCCGGCCAAGGCCAGGCCGATCAGTCCGCCCATGGAGGTGCCGACCCAGCGGCACCGGGCGATGTCCAGTTGATCCAGCAAGGCGATGGCGTGTCCGCAATAGGAGGGGATGGTGTAATCGTCATCGGGCGTCGCCGACCAGCTCGACAGGCCGCGGCCGATGGTGTCGGGGCACAGCACCTGGTAGCGGTCGGCGAAATGGCGGGCCAGCGTATCGAAATCGCGGCCGGTACGGGCCAGACCGTGCCACAGCACCAGGGCGGGCGCCGCGGGATCGCCCCAGGTGGTCAGATGGATCTCGTGGCTGCCGATGGGCAGATAGCTGGAGCGTGGGACTGGCATCGTTTCATTACCCTTGGTAAAGAGCCAAGAACAAGTAAGCGTTGTGGTAATCGTAATCGAGTTTGTGTCAGGTTTGGCGGCCAGATCCGGCCTTGATCATCGTTCCGGCCGGCCGCGGACGCTCCGCACAGCGGACCCTAGGGTCACGCCGTGACCTGTCGGGTCCGCTGCGCGGACCGATGACCCTGCCGATCGCGCGGTGGCCGGATTTCTGACCTAAGGCCCCCGATCCGTCCCGGCGACGTAGCGAATCGAAATCCGATCTACAGCGGGTTGCTGGTGCGCGAATTGAATCGCTTATCCGATAACGACAACGACAACGAAGATCACAACGGTGCTTAAGGCATTTCCTAAGGGCCTGATTGAGTTTATTCGCTTACCCGGATCCGCCAGCAGTTGTGGATGCGCGGGTTGCGGGCGAAGTCGCGGGGTAGGGTTTCCGCACTGATGTCCACGATGTCCAGTTCGGGCATGGCCTCTAGGTCCATCCGAAAGCGCCGCAGGTTGTTGGAGAAGATCAGGAGCCCGTCCGGCTCCAGCAGTCGCGTCGTGGCGCGCAGCAGGGCCACGTGGTCGCGCTGGATGTCGAGTGTTTCGTCCATGCGTTTGGAGGTGGAGAAACTGGGCGGGTCGAGGAAGATCAGGTCGAAGCGGCGTCGCCCCTCGACCTGGCGCAGCCAGTCGAGTGCGTTGGCTTGGATCACTTCATGTCCCACGGTGGGGACTTGATTGAGCTCCAGGTTGCGCAGCGCCCAGTCGAGATAGGTGCGCGACATATCTACGGTGGTGGTGGTGACGGCGCCGCCGCGGGCGGCATAGACGGTGGCGCTGCCGGTGTAGGCGAACAGGTTGAGGAAGCGTTTGTCGGCGGCCAGTTCACCCAGCATCCGCCGCGTGTCGCGGTGGTCCAAGAAGAGTCCGGTATCCAGGTAATCCTCGAAATTGACGAGGAAGCGGTGGCCGCCCTCGGCGATCTCGTAGAAGCGGTTGGTCTCAGCCAAGCGCTCGTATTGGCTGTCGCCCTTCTGCTGTCGGCGCACCTTGAAGAATAGTTGGGTTTCAGGAATCTCCAGGACTTCCGGAATGACGCTCAGTGCCTCGCGCAGGCGGCGGCGCGCGTCGCGTGGGTCCACGGTGGCGGGGGCGGCATACTCCTGCACCAGCACCCAGCGCTGTTCGCCCTGGTAGACATCAATGGCGACGGCATATTCGGGCAAGTCGGCGTCGTAGAGCCGGTAACAGGAGATCTGCTGCTGGTCGCGCCATTTGCGCAGGGCCTTGAGGTTCTTGACGAGGCGATTGGCGAGCATCGTCGCACCGTCACCCCGTTCCTCCGGAGCCAGCACCCGGGGCCGACTGGAGACGGAATAACGCGGATCAACATCGAAATGCAACAGTCGGCACTCGATCGGGCCGTTGTACAGGGTGTGCATGCGGGTGGCGCGCAGGCCCATGTACTTGCCAAGGTCGGGATTGCCGGTGAGCAGGGCGGCGCGCCAGCCGGTGAAACGCTCCTTGAGCGTGGCGCCGATGCGGGCGTAGAGCGCGGGCAGGTCGGTGTCCGCGCCGAGTCGTTCGCCGTATGGTGGGTTGATGACCACCAGACCCCGGTCGCCTTCCCGCCCGGGGTGACAATCGGCCAGTTCGCGCCGCTCGAAATGGGCGCGCCCGGCGAGACCGGCCCGCTCCAGATTGGCCAGCGAGGCGCGGATCGTGCTCGGGTTGGCATCATAGCCGCGCAGTGACGGGAGGCGGTGCAGCCCGGCGTCACGCCGAATCTCGGCCTCTTCGATGAGCCGTGCCCAGATCGCCGGGTCATGCCCCGACCAGCCCAGGAAGCCGAAGCGCTGATGCAATAGGCCGGGTGCGATGTCCGCGGCGATCAACGCGGCCTCGATGACGAGGGTGCCGGAGCCGCACATGGGATCGAGCAGGTCGCCGCCCTCGGCGGCGATGGCCGGCCAGCCGGCGCGCAGCAGGATGGCCGCGGCCAGGTTCTCCTTGAGCGGGGCGGCGGCCCCTTCCTCGCGGTAGCCGCGACGGTGTAGAGAGCCGCCGGAGAGGTCCAGGGCAACGGTGGCCGCGTCTTGAAACGCATAGCAGTGGATCAGCAGATCGGGGTGATCCGGGTCTACGCTCGGGCGGCGGCCGCAGCGTCGCACGAACCGGTCGGCGATGGCGTCCTTGACCTTCAGTGCGGCGAACTGACTGTTGTTGGCCCCCGCCAGGATGCCGTCGAAGCGGACCGCGAAGGTTCGCTCGAGGGTCAGGTGGTCTTCCCAGGGGACTTCGATGGCGCCGGCATAGAGTGCTTCGCTGCCATGTGCCGCGAATTGCGCCAGGGGCAGCAGGATACGGTTGGCGACGCGCGACCAGAGGCAGGCCCGATAGCCGTCCTCTAGGGTGCCGGTGAAGCGCGCGCCGCCGCGCGCCTCGACCGCCCCGCCCAGACCCAGACGATCCAGTTCTTCGGCCAGCAGGCTGCCCAGGTGGAGCGGCGCGGTCGCAAAAAAGGTGTAACGCGACGGGGTACCCGCATCGGCGGTGCTCATTCGTTTCGTTTCATCAGGTCAGCCAGGGCCTCGAAGGGATTATGGGTGGTCTGCTTCGTTCCGTTGCCGATGCCCCCCGCCGCCCGGCCGCCGCGACCGGCGGCCAGGGCGGCGAGGTGTTCCTCGTATTTCTGGTGCTCGTTATCGTGGCAGTACAGACACAGGAGCTCCCAGTTGCTGCCGTCCGGCGGGTTGTGGTCGTGGTCCATGTTCTTATGGTGAACCGTCAGCTCGCGCAGGTTGCCGCGGTCGAAGGTCCGGCTGCAGCGTCCGCAGACCCAGGGGTAGAGCTTGAGCGCCTGTTCACGGTAACCGGCGGCCCGCTCATCCGTGGCCTTGCGGGCCTCCGCGACCACGCGGTCGAGTTTCGCCGTGTCGATCGGCTTGCCGGTCTTGCCGTGGCGCGGGGCGTCGGTGGGAGACATGGACCTAACCTCGTCAAGCCTGTTGGATGCCGGCCACGTACCAGTTGCCGTCTGGGCTCGCCCAGCCGTGCTGCACATGCCAGATTTCGCGGAAGTCCTGCGCCGCGCCTTGTTGGTCCTCGCGGATCAGACCGGAGAACAGGACGCTCGCGACGACTTGGTCGCCGTCGCGCCGCACCGAGACCAGTTCCGCCTGGAGACGGACGACCTCAGTGAACTGCGGACCGCTCAGCCGCGCCCGGTCGCGCTTGAGTTCCGCGCTCATTTCGGGGGTCAGATACTCCTCGAGATCGGCGAAATCGCCCTTATCCCAAGCGGCCTGGAGGTTGACGTAGTGGCTCTTGGCGCCGCCGACGAATTCGGCCCCGTTAAACCAGGTCGGGGCCTGATCAGGGGTCGCACTGCCGGACGGCGCCGCGCCGCCGCGGAGGGTTTGGGCCGACCCGCCGCCCGTCGCGCGCACGCCACCGCCCGGGGCGGTCCGGGCATAGGCCCCGGCACCGGCCGGCAGCGGGGTCGCCCGGCCGCGGCGCAGCATGCGAAACAGCATGAAGCCGCCGAAGACCAATGCGGCGATCATCAGGAAGTCCATGATCTGAAAGCCTTCAAAGCCGTCTCCGAAGAGCATGGCCGCCAGGAGTCCGCCCGCGGCAAGGCCGGCCAGCGGGCCGAGCCAGCGGCTGGCGCCGCTCGCCTGCGGTGCCCGCGCGCCGGGGCCCGCGGCCGGGGACTGGGTCGCGACTGGACGTTGGGCTGCGGCCGGGGGCGTTTGGGTCTGGGCCGGTGTGCTGTACTGCTTGCCGACATTGCCGCCGCTGCCCATGCGCCGGGCGTCAGCGGTTTGGGGCAAGGTCACCAGGCCGGCGACTAGCAGGGCCAGCACGGTAGAGAGGAGTGTGTTGAGCTTCATGGCCGTCTCGGGTTGTCAGAGGGTTGGGTGGAAGGTTGCGGGTGGCGTTGAGAAACGCGTTGATCTCATGCGGCGGTTGGCCGGTCCGGCGGCACGCGGGTTGGCGTGGCCGGTACCTGTTGCGATGCGTCGGCTCATCATTGTCTGCGGGTTTTGAATGCGGATTTCGACTTCGGCGATAGATAAGGGTTCCCGAACGTAAAACCACTCGTGGTGCGGTGCGATGGTCGGTCAGGTGTTCAGTTGCCTGGAGCAGGGGTTCCGTCCCCGGTACGGTCGGGTCGCCGCGGATTGTCGTGGGACCGCGCATGGTGCGCAACACCGGCCGCTGTCCACCGGATGCTGCCCGACGAACGGCCTGATCGGGGTGCCGCAACCGCGTTCGTCGCGGTTTTTGACGCGTTCGTCGCGGGATACTGGCTATTTCCGCGCCACTTGTTAGCGTTAAGGTAGAGGGAAATCGGCATACCGCAATTGCGACCGAAAAATAAAGACGCCGTCAGCGTCGTACAGCAGCTGGGAGAATTGATCAATGTACCACAATGTCCGTCCCGACTGGCATGACGCCGATTCTGGATCGTCCGTCTATGATGCCGATGGCCTGGGGCCTGACCTGGCCTACGCGGCGCGGATCAAGCACTTTCGCAGCCTGGGTCTGAGCCGTGCCTTGATCGGCTTGATTCTTGAGTTGGAGAATCTTCAACATGCCACAGTGTGTGCGGAGACCCGTTACGCGATGTTGCGCGTGCTGAAAAGAGCCGTTCTCCATGTGGCCGCGGCCTTGCCCAAGACGCTGCCAATGACGCGTCCAGCGGCGGGTGGTCCGACCCCCGAGCCCGGTCTCTCGCTGGAGCAGCGGCTGTATGCCGCGATGGCAAATAATTGTCTGCACCTACTGCACGAGCTGGGCCGTGGTCACACCGGCTACGCCGACAGTCTGGTACAGTCCCGTCAGTGGGCCGTGCGCAATGCCTTTCGGTTCCTTGGCAGCCAAATCCTCGGCGCGGTTCGCGCCGGCCATCTGTGGCCCGCGGGCGCGTGGCAGTCGCTGCACGAGTTGTTTGTCTATCTGGTGATGCGCGGCAGTGTGCGGCTGCACGGTGACGCGCTGGTGCTGAGTGACGACGACTTCGAGCCGGAGTCCGCCTACAAGCAACTGCTGCTGATCGGTCTGTTGGCGGAGCTTGTCGGGCCGAACCGTGTACAGTCCGACACGCTGACTCGGCTGGGTGTTTTGGCCAGGGACGCGCGGCTGGTCGAATCGGACGGGTTGGTGGGCGAGTTCGGACTCATCCTGGTCGAGGTGAGTCACGATCGGCCGCCGCGGCTGCGCGTCGGCAGCCTGGATGACCCGTTCCGCGGTTGGGTCCTGCGCGTCCCGCGGGAATTCGAGTCACTGGTCACGTCCTTGGAGCCCACGCGCCGTCATCGGATGGCGGTTGCCGCCTGATCGGCAGGCGACGGCTTCTCGAATTTCCGAATCGCGATTCGGTTTGCGTTGCAATGTGCAAGAGCGGTGGGTTCGGCCTGACCCGGTTCGTTCGCGTTGAGGATCTCAGGCCGGTTTTTCGCTCAGGGTCACCGCGAAACGGTGCCGCGGGATGCATCTTGCATATAAGCTAAGCTTTACGTTATGCAGTCCCAAAGCGGAGACCTATCATGATCCGGCCATCCCTGAATTGTTTACGACGTCGTCCTGTCCCGTGCCACCGGGTTTGGGCGGCGGCGCTCATGCTCACGCTCATACTTTTGTGCGCCGCCGCCGCCGCCGCCGCGGACGGTCTTGCGCAGGTTAAAGAGCGTGGCGTCCTGCGCCATCTGGGCATCCCTTATGCAAACTTCGTCACCGGTGCCGGGGACGGCATGGATGTCGAGTTGATGCGCGCGTTTGCGGGGCATCTGGGCGTGCGTTACGAATACGTGCAAAGCGATTGGGCCGACATCATCGGCGATCTGACCGGGCGCGCCGTCAAGAGCAAAGGTGACGACTTCGAGGTTGTTGGTAAGGTCCCGATCCGTGGCGATGTGATTGCCAACGGCATGACCGTGATCCCCTGGCGGACCAAGGTGGTCAGTTTCGCGGAGCCGACCTTCCCGACCCAGGTGTGGCTGGTGTCGCGGGCGGACCTGCCGGTGTCACCCATTGCGCCCGGCCCGATCCTTGAGCAGGATATCCTGGCCACCAAGGCATTGATGCCCAAGCGCACCTTGCTCGGCATGTCGAACACCTGCCTCGATCCAGACCTCTACGACATCAAGGCGACCGGCGCCAAGGTCTCGCTCTTCAAAGGAACCCTCAACGAACTGGCTCCGGCGGTCATCAACGGCGAGTCCGAGTTGACCCTGCTTGATGTCCCGGATGCCCTGGTTGCCCTCCAGAAATGGCCGGGGGAGATCAAAGTCATCGGACCGGTGAGTGAGCGTCAGGAGATGGCCCCGGCCTTTCGGCCCGGCGACAACGCGCTGCGCGATGCCTTCAACAACTTCCTGACACAGTTGAAGGCGAGCGGAGAATTCAGACGGATCGCTCTGGCTTACTACCCCTTTGTGGTTGACTATTTCCCGGATTATCTGCCGGAATCGCCCGCGGCGATTGCCGACTGACTGGCCGACCCGGCGCAGACCGGAGGTCGAGGCTTCTGCCGGACGCGGGCACCGCCGTCCGCTAAAGCGTCGGCCTCCAGTCGCGTCGCCCGGGTCCCCGGAGGTTGAGCCCGCGTGGTACGCAGTTCTTGGGAAATCGCCTTAAGGCCCCGTTCCGGTTGTCGGTTGTCCCCTGTCCGTCACGCTCCCCCGTCCGCCCGCCGCATCCCGTGATCACGGATTCGTCTGAGCGCGTCACTCCCTGATGGGAACGAATCCGCCAATCCGGCACCTGATCGCCGCCGCTTGAGGTTATGCTTAGCCGACAGTCGCTGCCCGCCCCCCGGCACCAACGGGTGGATGCCGGCCCGACGCGGCGCCCGTGTGTGCCTCGCGTTCAGCGACGACGAACAGCCATTCGTGCCGGAGTGCGACAACGAGTATGTACGAGCCCAAGTTGCGGGGTCCGTTGAGTCATCTGAGACCCAGGTATGGCGTTGCCACGATCCTGATCAGCGTCGTCCTGACGCTCTATGTCGGTTTTCTCCTGGTGGCCAACTACTGGTCAGCCACCAACCTGCGCCAGACGATGGTGGAGCAACGGCGCCTGGAGAGCGGGCGCCGCGTGGCGGCGCTTCAGTATTTCTTCAGCGAACGGCGCGACGATCTGGCCAATCTGGCCCTGTCCCGCGAGGTGGCCGGCTTCTTCGAGAATCGGGCGCTGGGGATGAGTATGCGCTATGGGCTCAGCCAGAGTCTGGTTCCCATCAACACCCGGTTCTCCGAACTGATCGATCGTAAACGCATCGGTGGTCGAGCAATTTACCAGCGGCTGGTCCTGCTCGATGAGTCCGGTGAGGTATTGGTCGATGCGGTCGATCAGGGTGCGGGCGACCCGCCCGAGCGTTCCTGGAAGTCCTTGCTCAGCCCTCGACACCAGCATGGGGACATCCGGGTGCTGGACGACGGACGGACGTTGGTGGTGTCCCTTGCGCATGACTTCAAAGGTGCGTATGCGGGGCAGCTTCTCGCCTTTCTCGATGCCGGTCTGGTGGTTCGCGAGGTCCTCAACCTGGGTCGGAGCGGCGACGATACCTCGGTGGCGACCATCGTCAATGGCACCCTGCTGGGTTTGGGCGGTGCCCTGAACCCCGAGTTGAGCCGCCTCGTGCTGACTCCCGACCTGGCGGACGGGAAGGTGTTCGAGTTCAGGGATGGCCCGGCGGGCGAGGGTGAGCGCATGATTGCGTTGGCCCGACTGGTCCCCAATACCGACTTCGTACTGCTCGACATCATGTCCGCGGTCCGCCTTCACGGCCGGCTGGAGCCCTGGCACCTGTTCTTCGGAATGGCTAGCCTGGCAGTGGTGGTGCTGCTCGGGGTGTTTCTCATCTTGCGGCTCAATATCCGCGCGGTGGCGTTGCAGGCGCACCTGCGCGAGAGTGGGCTGCGTGAGCGGGCGGTGCAGGAAAAAAACCTGCAACTGGAACAGGAGATACGTGAACGGCAGCGCGTGGAGAGCGAACTGCGCGATGCCAAAGAGGCCGCCGAGTCCGCCAACCGGGCGAAAAGCGAGTTCCTCGCCAACATGAGTCACGAGATCCGCACCCCGATGAACGGCGTCGTGGGGATGACCAATTTGCTGCTGGAAACGCGCATGGACCAGGAGCAACAGGAATATGTCAACGTGGTCCGGAACTCGGCGGACGCCCTGCTCAACGTGATCGACGACATCCTGGATTATTCAAAGGTCGAGGCCGGCAAGCTCAGCCTGAACGCGTCGGACTTCAGTCTGCGCGACCTGTTGGAGGAGCTGGCCGACATGTTTGCCGACAAGGTTGAGGGTCGAGAACTGAGCTTTGCCTGCATCTGTGACCGTCGGGTACCCGATTGGCTGCATGCGGACTCCGGACGGCTGCGTCAGGTGCTGATCAACCTGATCGGCAATGCGGTCAAGTTTACCGAGCGGGGGGAGGTGGAGGTGCGGGTGACCCTCGCGCCCGATGCCGCCGACGCGCCTCGCCTGCGCTGTGAGGTCCGGGATACCGGCATCGGCATCGCCCCGGACCGCCAGGGGCTTCTGTTCCAGTCATTCTCGCAGGTCGATACGTCGTTCACCCGCCGTTACGGTGGTACCGGCCTGGGGCTCGCTATCTGCCGGGCATTGGTGGAACTGATGGGTGGAACCATCGGCATGGAGAGTCGGGAAGGGGAGGGCTCGCGTTTTTGGTTCGAGTTGCCGGGCCGCCCGGCCACGGGCGTGCGTTCGGCGATGCCGCCGCCAATCGCCGGAGCACGGGTCCTGATCATGGACACGCTGGCCAGTTCACGCGAAGCGGTCATCGAGACCCTCGCTTATGAGGCGATCCCGGCGGTCGCCGTGGACGAGGTCGCCGGCGCCATGGATGAACTGCTGCTGGCGGAAGATCGCGGTGAGCCTTATCAGCAGGTCGTCATCATTCTGCGGGAACCGGCGGGCGAGGCTGACCGGCTATTGGCGTTGTTACCAGAGCAGCCCTGGCAACAGCCCCTGCGGATGCTGGTCCTAGTGGCACAGTCCCGGCGTCGCGACCTGCGGTTGGACGAAGCGATTCCGGTGCGCGTCCTGACCCTGCCGGTCCATCGGGCAGCCCTGCTGGAGGCGCTCGGCCTGCGCCGTCCGGAGGCGCCGCCAGCGGATCCGGTCGCTGTCCCGGTGCCAAACGATGAGCGGACGTCGATCCTCCTGGTGGAGGACAACAAGATCAATCAGAAGGTGGCGCTCGCGATGCTCGATAAGCTGGGCTATCAGGTGGATGCGGTGGACAACGGCGCCCTGGCCGTGGCGGCGGTAGGCCGTGAGACCTATCAATTGGTGCTGATGGATATCCAGATGCCCGAGATGGACGGTCTGGAGGCCACCCGGCGCATCCGCGCGGCGGAGGAGGCGGGAGCGCTACCGACTTCCGGTTTGCGGCACCTGCCCATCATCGCGATGACCGCCCACGCGCTGGAGTCCGATCGCCAACTGTGCCTGGAGGCCGGCATGGATGACGTCATCACCAAGCCGGTCAAGCCCCGCGTCCTGGGCGAGACCCTGGCGCGGGTGATGCGGGAATGTGCGTGAGGGTCAGCCGCCGAGCCGGGCGACGACGCGGTCGAGGATGACACGCGCCTCGGCGGCTACTTCGTTGGTGACTTGATCTTCAGCGAGTCCGAGCACTGTGATCGGATCCATAAAGTCGACCGCGGTTCGCTGCGCGGAGACTTCGCGAACGATCACGTTGCACGGCAGCAGTGCGCCCGCCATCGGCTGGGACTGGATCACCCGCTTGGCCAGGCCCGGGGCGCAGGCGCCAAGGATACGGTAAGCGCCGGTATCCTCGCCCAACTTAGCCTTGAGAATCGCCGCGACATTCACGTCGCTGACGATACCCAGCTTCTCTGCCGCCAGGGCGGTTTGCACCTGCTCCAAGGCCGCGTCGAAGGGCAGGTCGATCTCTACACCGAATGCATAATTCATGAGGGTTCTCCAGGAGTTTCAAGGCACGAGGCGATCGCGAGGTAGCGGCCTGTGAGGGGTGCAAGGTAGCACTTGCGACCCGGACAGGACACGCGAAACGTCAATTGCGATAACAGCGACGGCTTGCAGAAACGTGCGCGCTGTCGGGCCGGTGGTTCGGAGGGCGGCCTTGGTCAGGACGGCCATATCGCGTTCTGCACCGTCGCCGGTCCGCACAGCGGACCCTACAGATCACGGTTTTACCGTAGGGTCCGCTGTGCGGACCGCCCGCGGCCGGCCGGAACCATGATCAAGGTCCGTCCAGCGGACCGGATCGCGGCTTAGTTCGCCTTGGCCGCCGGCTGCTGCCGCATGGACAACAGCCCGGCGATGAGGACCGCTACCGAAACAATCAAGACCACGATCGAGGCCAGCGCGTTGATCTGCGGTGAGACGCCCATGCGGACGCTGGAATACACCACCATCGGCAGCGTGGTGGAGCCGGGACCGGCGACAAAGCTCGAGATCACCAGGTCGTCCAATGACAGCGTAAAGGCCAGCAGCCAACCGGAGAGCAGCGCCGGAGCGATCAGCGGCAAGGTGATACTCATATAGACCCGCAGCGGGCGGGCGCCCAGGTCCATCGCCGCCTCCTCCAAGGAGCGGTCCATCTGCGACAGGCGCGAGCGCACGACCACGGCCACGAAAGCGGTACTGAAGGTGATATGGGCGATGGTGATGGTGGTGAAGCCGCGCCCGGCCGGCCAACCCACCGTGTGCTCCATGGTGACGAAGAGCAGCAAGAGCGACAGGCCGGTGATCACTTCGGGCATGACCAGCGGTGCGGTCAGCAGGAGTTGGAAGCCGGTCCGGCCGCGGAAGTTGCCATGCCGCACCAGGGCGTTGGCGGCAAGGGTTCCCAAGATCACCGCGAAGGTGGCATTGGTGGCGGCGATGCGCACGGACAACCAGGCCGCGTCCAGCAGTTGGCGGTTGTGCAGCAATTCCCCATACCACTTGGTGGAGAAGCCGGACCACACGGTCACCAGCCGGGATTCGTTGAACGAATAGATCACCAGCAGCAGGACCGGGATATAGAGGAAGGCGAGCCCCACCGCCAGGAACAGATACAGCTTCCAGCGGCTGCGGTTCATAGCTCATCGCCTCCCATGCGTTGCTCCAGGCGCTGCATCATGACAAAGGGAACCACCAGAACGCCGAGCAAGCAGATGGCGAGCGCGGCGGCGAGCGGCCAGTCTTTATTGCTGAAAAACTCAGTCCAGAGCATTTTGCCGATCATGAGGCTGTCGGGGCCGCCCAACAAATCCGGGATCACGAACTCTCCCACGACCGGGATGAACACCAGCATGGAGCCGGCCACGATGCCGGGCAGCGACAAGGGCAGCGTGACCTTCAGGAAGGCCTTGAAGGGTCGGCATCCCAGGTCGGCCGCCGCCTCCAGCAGACTGAAATCGAGTCGCGTGAGGTTGGCGAAGAGCGGTAGGATCATGAAGGGCAGGTAGGAATAGACGACCCCGATATAGATTGCGGTCTGAGTGTGCAGGATGGTCAGGGGCTGATCGATGAGTCCGACCGACAGCAGCAAGTTATTCAGCAGACCGTTCGGCTTCAGGATGCCGATCCAGGCATAGACGCGGATCAGGAACGAGGTCCAGAACGGCAGGATGATCAACATCAGCAGGATGACCCGCCGCCGCTCCGGCGCGGTGGCGATGGCATAGGCCATGGGGTAGCCGATCAGCAGGCACAGGATGGTACAGACCAGGGCGACCCAGAGTGAATTGAGGAAGGCGGCCAGGTAGAGTTCGTCACTGAAGACCGTGACGAAATTCTGGAGGTTGAGCCGCACCTGCAGCACGCCCTCGTCGACCCATTCCCACAGACTGGTGTAGGGGGGTTGGGCGAGTGCCGTCTCCGCCAGGCTGATCTGCAGCACGATGGCGAAGGGTGCCAGAAAGAACAGCCCCAGCCACAGATAGGGCGTGCCGATGTTCACGACCCGCGCCAACTGCCGGTCGCGCAGGTGCAGCCGCATAAGCAGTTCCTGAATCATAGGGTTCTTCCCTTGGCGGCTTGGCGCCTTGGCGTGACATGCTTCTTGTGCGTGAACAATTCGCCTTACTCCGTCAGGACCACACCGCTGGTGGGCGACCACTCCATCGCAACCTCTTGTCCCCAAGTCAGGGCTTGCTCGGTCCGCGGGTGGACATTGGTCAGTGTCATCTCCACCAGCATGTCCGGACTCACCCGCACGCGGTAGATCGAGACGTCCCCCAGGTAGGCGATGTCTTCGACGACACCCTTGACCTGGTTGGTTCCATTCTCTTGATAGGTCGCACAGATTTGCAGTTTCTCCGGACGGATCGCGACCGTGACCGGAGTGCCGATGGCGTGAGGGTGCAGGTCGCGCATGTGCAGTCGCCGACCCAGGCTGGATTCGATCAGCACCTGGTCGTCCTGCGTCTCCACCACTCTGCCGTCGAACAGGTTCACCAGGCCGATGAAATCGGCGACGAAGCGGTACTCGGGGTATTCATAGATGGCGGTGGGGGTGTCCACTTGCAGGATCTGGCCGGCATTCATGACCGCGATGCGCGTGGACATGGTCATCGCCTCTTCCTGATCGTGCGTGACGGTCACGAAGGTGATGCCGATGCGCTCCTGGAGGTTCACCAATTCAAATTGCGCGCTCTCGCGCAGGCGCTTGTCCAGTGCACCCAGAGGTTCATCGAGGAGCAGAAGTTTGGGGTGCTTGGCCAGGGTGCGCGCCAGCGCGACGCGCTGGCGTTGGCCGCCGGAGAGTTGATCAGGCTTACGTCGGCGCAACTCCGAGATCTGGAGCAGCGCCAGCATTTCGCCGACCCGTTCCGCGCGTTCCTTGCGCGGCATGCGGTCTTGCTTCAGGCCGAACTCCACGTTCTGCTCCACCGTCATGTGGGGAAACAGGGCATAGGACTGGAACATCATGTTGACCGGCCGGGAATAGGCCGGGATATCGGTCACATCAGCCCCGTCGATATAGATGCGCCCGGCCGAGGGCCGCTCCAGCCCCGCCAGCATGCGCAGCAGGGTGGATTTGCCGCAACCGGAACTCCCCAGGAGCGAAAAGAACTCGCCCTGGAAAATGTCCAGCGACACATCATCGACCGCGTAGACGTCACCAAACTTCTTGGTGACATGGTCGATCCGCACATAGGGTGCGGCCTTGGGGTCCTGCCAGGGTTCCAGTTTGCGCCGTTCCGCGGGGTTCGTCATAGTACTTCCGGATTCCTGTCGAATCAGCGCTCGGCCTTGATCCGCGTCCACAGATTGTTCAGCTTGCGCTGCGTCTTGTCGGTCGGGGTTTTGAGCACGAACAACTTCTGTTTCACGTCCGCCGACGGGTAGACGCCCGGATCGGTGCGCACCGCCTCGTCGAGCAGGGCCGTCGCCTCCAGGTTGGGGTTCGCGTACATCACATAGTCGGAGATGTCGGCCACCACCGGCGGATCCAGGACATAGGCGATGAAGGCGTTGGCCGCCGCCGGGTTCGGTGCATCCTTGGGGATCGCCATCACGTCGGTCCACAACACCGCCCCTTCCCGCGGAATGCGGTAGCCGACCTCGACACCCTTCTTGGCCTCTTCCGCCCGGCTCTTGGCCTGGAGGATGTCCCCGGAGTAGCCATGGGCAACACAGAGGTCACCATTGGCCAGGTCGCTGATGTACTGCGACGAATGGAAATAGCGGATGTTCGGACGCGCGTCTTTCAAGACCTGCGCCGCGGCTTCCAGGTCCTGGTCCGAACGGCTGTTCGGGTCTTTGCCGAGATAGGCGAGTGCGGCGGAAAAGGCCTCGGTCGCATCGTCGAGCATACTGATGCCGCACTCTTTGAGCTTGGCGGCCTGCTTGGGGTCGAAGACGATGGCCCAGGTGTCGGTCGCGGCGTCCGCGCCAAGGGCCTCCTTCACCTTCGCGATGTTGACACCCAGGCCGGTGGTGCCCCACAGGTAAGGCACCAGGTACTTGTTGTCCGGGTCGATGTCCTGCAGTGTGGTATAGACCGCCGGGTCCAGTTTCGCCAGACCCGGCAACTTGGACTTGTCGACCGGTTGGTAAATCCCCGCCTGAATCTGGCGTGCGCCGAACGGTCGCGCGGTGGGGAACACCACGTCATAGCCGCTGCTGCCGGCGAACAGTTTGGCTTCCAGCACGTCGTTGGCGTCGTAGAGGTCCAGGACCGGCCGGATGCCGGTGCGTTCCTGGAACTTGGCCAGGGTGTCCTCGGCGAAATAATCGTTCCAGTTGTATAGATGAACCGTCTCTTCGGCACTGACGGGGGTGTTGGCGGACAGCAGACCGGCCATCAGGGCCGGCAGAGCGAGGCGCAGGGCGGTGAATTTCGACAACGGTGTCTCTCCCAAGTCAAAGGGTCGAAGGTCAAGGACGGCTCGTCATGGAAGCCGCGCGGGCGTGTGCGCGGAAGATCGCGATCCTACTGCAAAACGCGGCGCGCGAATATCCCGCTGATCACGGGTCTCCCGACGGGTCCGACCCATTGTTCGATCGGTTGTCGGACAAATGCCTGGACAAGGCTTGGACATCTACCCGAATATTAGGCTACAGAATCATGCATACCGGGGGCTGGACGATTGACTGAGAAGGATACGCAATATTCGCCGACCTATCGGATCGGCACGGTCTCGCGTTTGACCGGGGTTCCGGCGGATACGCTGCGGGTGTGGGAACGCCGCTACAACGTGGTCACACCCATCCGCTCGGAGGCCGGAACACGGCTCTATGCCGCGGAGGATGTGGGCCGCCTGACCCTGATCAAGCGTCTGGTGGAGCGGGGTGATGCCATCAGCAGCGTCGCTTCACTGAGCCTCGCCCAACTGCGTGAGCGGGTGAGCGGGGCTGACCTGTCGACCCCTGAACCGGACTGGGAGCGGCCGTGCAAGATCGCGGTCATGGGGGCGGGACTGGCGGGCCGATTGCGGGGCGGGGACCTTGATCTCGATGGGGTGGAGATCCTGGGCCTGTTCGAGCGGCCGGAGGCCTTGCTGGCCGGGGTCTGCGCGGAGGCGCCGGACTTGCTGCTGTTGGAGTATCCCACGGTGCATGCGGATCAGGTGCGCGAGATCGGTCATCTGCTGGCCCAGTCCGGGGCCACTCGGGCGCTGCTGGTCTATCACTTCGCCTCGCGCGGGACTCTGGAGCGACTCGAGGCGCGGCATATCACAACCAAACGGGCGCCGCTCGAACTCGCCGAATTGCGGCGCTGGTGTATCGCCCTGCATCAGGGGCAACCTGGTCAGCAGGCGGGCGCGCAGCGTCTGGCCGACGGCACCGCCGGTCTGGATGTCGATCTGTCCCAGCCGATCCCGGCCCGGCGTTTTGCTGATGCCCAGTTGGCCTGCATCGCCATGGCCTCACCGACTGTACGCTGTGAGTGTCCGCACCATCTGGTGGATTTGGTCTCGGCCCTGTCCGCCTTCGAGGCCTACAGCGAGGAGTGCGAGGTCCGGCACGCCGATGACGCCGCCCTGCATGCCTACCTGCATGCCGCGACCGCCCATGCCCGGGCCCTGATGGAGGACGCCCTGGCGAAGGTGGTGGCGGCCGAAGGAATTGAGACCGAGCCACCGGCGGCGTGGCTGTCCAGCGGCCTCGACTAGGGCTGTCGCCGCCGCCTGTGGTTAAATAGCGGCCTTACGCGCCACGCGGCGCCCAGGCCGAGCCGTGCCGTCATGACCACCGAGACCAGCCACCGCATCGCGCGCGTTGAGCGCAACACCCTGGAGACCCAAATTCGGGTCGCTCTGGACTTGGACGGCAGCGGACGCTCCAGCTTCCAGACCGGTCTGCCCTTCTTGGAGCACATGCTCGACCAGGTGGCGCGCCACGGCCTGATCGATCTGGAGATTGCGGCGGTCGGTGACCTGCACATCGACGCTCACCATACCGCCGAGGATATCGGCATCACGGTGGGTCAGGCCCTGGCTCAGGCCCTGGGGGATAAAAAAGGCATTCGCCGTTATGGTCATGCCTATGTGCCGCTCGATGAAGCGCTATCGAGAGTCGTGATCGACCTGTCCGGTCGGCCCGGTTTGACCTTCCACTGCGACTTCACCCGCGCCATGATCGGCGCCTTCGATGTGGACCTCTTCCATGAATTTTTCCAGGGTCTGGTCAACCATGCGGGTCTGACCCTGCACCTGGATAACCTGCGCGGCGACAATGCGCATCATCAGGCGGAGACCCTTTTCAAGGCGTTCGGCCGGGCGCTGCGCATGGCGGTTGAGCCGGATCCCCGCATGGTCGGCATCATGCCGTCGACCAAGGGCGCCTTGTGATCGACCTTGTGACCCCCGTTGTAACCCGGTTCGCCTTCCGCCCCGCTCTCCAGGGAGATTCCCAGTGCTGTTGATCCCCGCCATTGACTTGAAGGACGGCCGCTGTGTGCGGCTGCGCCAGGGCCGCATGGAGGACGAGACCATCTTCTCCGACGACCCGGTGGAGCAGGCCGCGCGCTGGGTGGGGGAGGGCGCCCGGCGGCTGCATCTGGTGGATCTCAACGGCGCCTTCGCCGGTGAGCCGGTCAACGGGGCGGCCATCCGCGCCATCGCCGCGCGCTTTCCGGACCTGCCGATCCAGGTCGGCGGTGGCATTCGCGACGAGGCGACCATCGCCGCCTATCTCGCGGCCGGGGTGAGCTACTGCATCCTGGGGACCCAGGCGGTGCAGGAACCGGCCTTCGTCGCCCGCGCCTGCCGGGCCTTTCCGGGCCGGATCATCGTTGGTCTGGACGCCAAAGACGGCCAGGTCGCCATCAAAGGCTGGGCCGAACTCACCGGGCATCGGGTGGAATCCTTGTCGAAACGCTTCGAGGGCGACGGCGTCGCGGCCATTGTGTACACCGATATCGGCCGCGACGGCATGATGACCGGCCCCAACATCCCGGCCACCCTCGCGCTGGCCGCGGCGGTCGCCATCCCCATCATCGCCTCCGGCGGCATCACCAACAGCGACGACATCCGCGCGCTGGCGACGGTCGCCAGCCGTAACGCCGAGCGCGGCATCGTCGCCGCCATCACCGGCCGCGCCATCTACGAGGGCACCCTGGACTTCGCCGCCGGGCAGCGCCTGGCGGATGAGCTCGCGGCCGCCAACCCCTGAAACGGACAGAGACGCATGAACGACGACTGGCTCAACGCCATCAAGTGGGACGCCGACGGACTGGTCCCCGCCATCGCCCAGGAGACCGGTACCGGCACCATCCTGATGATGGCCTGGATGAATCGCGAATCACTGACCCTGACCCGTGAGACCGGCCACGCCGTCTACTGGTCGCGCTCACGCCAGCGCCTGTGGCACAAGGGCGAGGAATCCGGCCATCAGCAGGTGGTGCAGGGTATCCGCATTGACTGCGACGCCGACGTGGTGTTGCTCGAGGTCGAGCAGCGCGGCGGCATCGCCTGCCACACCGGCCGGCACAACTGCTTTTATCGCCAGCTCGACGGTGACGGCGCCTGGGCCGAGATCGCACCGGTGCTCAAAGACCCCAACGCGATCTACGGCAAGACCTGAGCAGCCCAGCAATCGCATTAAAGCCTTCGGACCCGATATCCGGACAGACCCTTGGGTAGGGGCGGGTTTGAAACCCGCCCCTACATCCGATGATCACGTCCGACGGCTATACATGGTGAAGTCCGATGAGCGCCACCGCAGAGATCAGAGCCCGGGTCCATCGCCTCACGGTGGATGATTACCGCCGCATGGGCGCGCTCGGCATCCTGGGTCCCGAACTGCGCACTGAGTTGATCGATGGGGAGATCATGGAGATGCCGCCGATTGGTCATCCACACGCCGGAACCGTCAAGTTCATTGCGAATCGTTTGAAGGAAGCGGTCGGAGCAGCCGCCATCGTAGCCGTGCAGGACCCGGTGTGGCTCGATGACCACTCCGAACCCCTGCCCGATATCGCCGTGCTGTGTCCCCGTGCCGACTACTACCGCACCGGCCACCCCGGCCCCGCGGACGTGCTGCTGCTGATCGAGGTCGCCGACAGCAGTCTGCACTATGACCGCGAGGTGAAGCTCCCGCGCTACGCCCGCGCCGGCATCCCGGAGGTCTGGTTGGTGGATCTGGGCGGTCGGCGCCTGACCGTCCATCGCCAACCGGGGCCGCACGGCTACCTGGATGAAACCAGTCCCGACAACCTAAGCCTGGTGCCGGTGCCCGTCGACGTGGCGTCGATGGTCGACCTGACCAGCCTGTTCTGAGCCCGGTCCACTCGCCTAGACGCCTCGCACACGATGAACAGGATCGCCCACCAACTGGCCCGCATTCACCGCCTCTCGGTCGCGGATTACCGTCGCATGGGTGAGCTCGGCATCCTCGCCGCTGACCTGCGCACCGAGTTGATCGATGGGGAGATCATCGAACTGCCGCCGATCGGTCAGCCCTATGCCGGCAGCGCCGCGCTGATCGCCGATCGCTTGCGTGAGGCCATCGAGCAGTCCGCTGTCGTGGCCTTGCATGAGCCCGTGCGGCTCGATGATCACAGCGAGCCCCGGCCCGACATCACGCTGCTGCGCCCCGGCATTGATGGCGCACGGGTCGGCCGTGCCGAAGGGGCCGACGTGCTGTTGCTGATCGAGGTGGCCGACGGCAGCCTGCGTTACGACCGCGAGATCAAGTTACCGCGCTACGCCCGCGCCGGCATCCCCGAGGTCTGGCTGGCGGACCTGGGCGGCCGGCGGCTGACCATCCATCGCCGACCGGGGACGCACGGCTATGCCGACGTCATGACCCCGAGCGGTCTGGGTGCGGTCCCGCTGCCGTTGGCCGGTTTGCAGACGGCCGACCTGTCCGGGCTCTTTTGAGCAAGGGATGCGCTTCCTCATCGGCAATACCCGCACCCTTCAGAATGGCCGTTCCGTAAACTCGCTCGGCGAGCCGGAAGTTCCCCGCATCGTCTGGGAGGAGCTATTGGCTAATGCACTCGTTCACCGCGATTACTTCATCAGCGCCCCGGTGCGCGTACTGGTGTTTGCGGATCGGGTGGAGATCGTCAGCCCCGGCCATCTCCCAAATAATTTGACGATTGAGAACATCAAGGCCGGCAACTCCAACATCCGCAACCCCATCCTCGCGTCCTTCGCCGCCAAGCTTCTACCCTACCGCGGACTGGGCAGCGGTCTGCTGCGCGCCCTGCGGGCCTATCCAGCCATTGAGCTGATCGACGACCGCAGCGGCAATCTGTTCAAGGCCATCGTCGCGCGGTCAGGTGCACAGTCGCCGTCAGGGCGGGAGATTTCAGGGTTGCAGGCGTATGAGCACCCACACTGAATGAGGCCTTGATCATCAACCCGGCCACCGCGCGACCTGCGGGGTCGCCGGTCCGCACAGCGGACCCTACAGGTCACGGTGTTACCGTAGATACTCTGTTCAAGCGCAAGTCCGATTTGCCTCCGGTCCGTCAATTGGCCACGTCGCTTCGTGAACTAGCGCCATCCTCCGACGCGGTTCGCCGGGCCGCAAATGAAGCGGCGGTCGGCAT